>VMHT01189238.1_pt1 | contig 37531 bp, 29 predicted proteins | sample 4693611 | NCBI WGS metagenome assembly VMHT01 (sample SAMN12280063, study PRJNA550983) | marine metagenome | isolation source: seawater sampled from same location over 5 years 0.02-0.2 micron viral filtrate | place: USA: collected off the coast of southern California halfway between the port... ...
AATTGGTGGTAGAGAAAACCAAGTATCATCATCTGATTATGCTGTAGCTGTTGGTGGAAGAGAAAATCAAGTTTTAAATGTAGCTTATAGTACTATTGGCGGTGGGTATAATAATAAAATTCACCATCAAAATGGAAACACTAATTCTTATAATTTTATAGGTGGTGGTCAAGGAAATTCAATAACTGGTTCTGCTATACAATATTCAAGTTTACTTGGAACTCAAGATTCAACGATAAAAGAATCATCTAATTCTTCTATAGTAGGTGGTCTACAAAATAAAATAGAACTAAGTAGTAACTATTCTTTACTTGGTGGTGGTAATGCAAATACTATATCAAGGTCTTTATCATCTGTATTATTAGGTGGTCAATATAATGAAATTTTAGGATCTCCAGCAGGTAGTGGAATTGATACTGTTGGAAACTTTCTTGGGGGTGGTGGACTAAATCAATTGATAGCATCAGATTATGGATTTATTGGTGGGGGTGCTTTGGGTAGTCTTAGAGGAAAGTCTGATTATTCTGCAATTGTTGGTGGTTTAAGTAATGAAATTTCATCAAGTGAATATTCTTTTATTGGTGGTGGCAATAATAATACTATGACCGATTCAAATAATGCATTTTTAGGTGGTGGTGTATCCAATAAACTAACTCACGCTTCATCCTCAGTTATAGTTGGTGGTGAATCTAATCACATAAAACTTACTAAATATGCTTTTGTAGCAGGTGGATTTAATAATTCCATAGGAAATGAAAAATACGGAACTCAAACTGATGAAGTTAGTGGATCAAATTTTTCAGCAATTTTAGGTGGTAGTTTTAATGGCATAACGGGATCACATTCTAGTATAATTGTTGGTGGTTTTAAAAATGTGATAGAAGCTGATTTTAGTATCACTTGGGGAAAGTCAACTGGATCATTTATAGGTGGTGGTAATAGCAACTTAATTAATGATGGTTTTAATGCATCTGCTGGTGGCGGTGGTAATTTTTCTAATTCTACTATAGTAGGTGGTACACAAAACGAAATAAGAGCAAATCAATCATCTTTTATTGGAGGAGGATCAGAAAATCAAATGTATGGTCCTGCTGAAAAATTCAATACCATTGGTGGTGGTAGATTTAATTCAATTAGAAATTTTTCTACATCTAGTGTTATAGCTGGTGGTGAACTAAATGTAATACAAAATTCTTTTAAAAGTGCGATTGCTGGTGGTGCTTCTAATGATATATCATCATCTGTTAATTCTTTTATCGGTGGTGGTGAAAGTAATGACATATTTGCATCACCTAGATCAAGTATTTTATCTGGAAGAGTTTCATTAATACAAAATGCACCTGATTCAACAATACTCAATAGTGGTGCTAGTAATGGCGCTAAAATACTTAGTGGCTCTGATGCATCATTAGCTGCTGGCGGTGGTACTTTAATTTATGACTCTAAAAATTCTATTGCATTTAATACTAGTACCATACTTTCTAAATCAAGGCATTCTATTGCATTAGGTGGTGGTGAAATTAAAAATAGTCCATATGCCTTTTTAGGAACTGGAATCAATAATAAAATTCATGGTTCTACGCTCACCACACACGGTCTTTACAACACTATATTAAATGGAACTCAGAATCATATTGAAGCTAGTGAAAATTCTTTTATAGGATTTGGTGATTCTGTTATTATAAGTGGGAGTGATAATGCTGCTATATTATCTGGTGATGGTCAATCAAATGATAGAGTTCAAATTTTAAATTCTAATCACAGTTTTATTGGAGTTGTAGAACAATACACATATATTTACGATAGTCCGAACTCTGTTATTCTTTCCGGTGGCACCAATATGATAAGTGCGAGTGTTTCTGTCGGTAGTTCAAATGGACAGAATGTAATTATAGGCGGTTCAGGAAATGATATGATACCTGTCGCTTTTAACGGCAAACCACCTGAATATAACCTTATGGGTGTTGGATATCAAAATAAAATGTATGGTGCTACTTATTCAGTTATAATGGGTGGATATGAAAATGAAATATCATCATCATCAGTTGTTGCTCTTAACAATTATAATAGAGCAACAGGAAATTTTATAGGTAGTGGTTTTTACAATTGTATAAAAAATGGTGTAAATTCTTATTCTAGTATAGTGGGTGGGTATGAAAATGTTATTAACTCTTCCCCCTCTTCTTTTTCATATACTTTTATTGGTGGTGGTCGATATAATCATATTAAGGATAGTCAATATTCTTCAATTCTTGGTGGTAGATATAATCAAATACCAGATGATATTGATGATGTTTTTATTATTGGAAGTAACATAACTGCTTCAGCAGCTAATACAACTCATGTAGAAAATTTATACTCATTGGGTAATATAAGTGGTTCATCAACCTCAACTGGTTCGTTTGGAAACCTAAAAGTTACTGGACCAGGTCAATCTATATTTGATGGTAGTGTTGGTATAAATTCCAGCACTGCTAATTACGCTGATTTAACAGTTGGGGGAACTGGTGATATACTAGCCTTACGAGCAAGTAGTGGAGCTGCTGGATTCACAATGTACGAAGCTGGAACTGGTAGATTTAATATGACCACTTTAAATGGTTCAAATGGAATTGCTTTTAAAGTTCCATCAACTACTGCTCTTACCATAAATTCTTCTGGCAATGCTTCATTTTCTGGAGATGTATCAGCTGCCAATGGATTTTATCCTGATGCTGATAATGGAGCACAATTAGGAAATGCAAGTCTAAGATTTTCAGAACTGTTTGCCGTACGGACAATAACTGGTGGTGTATTTGAAACTGGTTTAAGAACACAAAAAATTGGAGACAATCCAACGGGTACAGTTGTTGTTTGGACAGAAGATGGTTTAGTTCCTTGTGACTCGAATGAGGACGAACTCGTAATGGGTGTAATTGAAAAAGGGAAAGATGAGCCAATCATAATGGGTGCTGAACCAGTATTGGTGACTGGTAAAGTGGATATTGGAGACTACATTGTAACCTCTGATAAAATAGGTCATGGAAAATCTGTAAAAAGAGGATATTTATTGAAGAAGGATTTATTTGGAAAAGTTATAGCTCAAGCATTAGAAAAAAGTGATGATAGTGATTCATGTTTGATTAAGTGTATGATTAGGAAAATGTAATGGGAAAAATTCACATAGAAAATGGTATTATAAGTTCATCAGCTGATTATGGATTATATCGTGGAACATCTAAAATAGCAAATATACAAGATGGTGAATTTAGAGTATTAGGTGATTTAATTGCTGAAAACTATATTGTTAGTTCATCTGTTACTGCTTTAACTTTTCAGTCTCTTAGTGGTTCAACAATATTTGGTGATAGTTCTGATGATACTCATCAGTTTACTGGTAATGTCGGCATCAACGAATCAACTCCTACTGCCAAACTTCATATAGAAGCTGGTTCTGATAATGCAACTGGTGGTATCAGGCTAACCAACGATGACTCAGGCCAGGGTTCAACTGATGGAACTGCTATATTCATAGAACAAAACACTACAGATTTCTTTATTAGAAATTATGAAAATGCTGGTATAAGATTAAGAACAAATGATACTGATGCTCTCTATATAAGTAATGGTCAAAAGGTTGGCATCGGCACCACAGTTCCGTCACAAAAATTAGAAGTAAGTGCTGGAAATATAATGATTTCTGGTAGTGGTGGAGCTGGTGTTATCTTTAAAGGAACTGGTGATGGTTCAAACAAAAATGCTCTATACTTTAAGAATGCCTCAAATACTGAAAAGTTTAGAATAATACACGATCCAAGTGCTAATGGAACTGATGATTTACAATTTAAAGCAAATGCAAATAGTGTAACTGTAATGACAATGTTACAGAATGGAAATGTCGGCATCGGGATTACAACGCCAATGGCAAGTAGTGATGGAATTGCTGGATTAGAAATAGGTGGATCAGCTACTCCAGGTTTGACAATTAAAAGTACATCTTCTTCTCAAATTTACAGTTTATGGGCAGATGCAAGTGACAATTTAAACATTCAAGACAACACTAATAATGTAACAAGGCTGAGTATTTCTTCTGGTGGAAATGTATTATTTCCTAGTGCAAATGCAAAAATAAGTGGCTCATCAACCTCAACTGGTTCGTTTGGTAGAGTTAATGCTTCAAGAGTTTATAATGTTAATAGAATAGAGGATGATGGCAGTGAACTCACAATCAGGTCTGATGATTTAAAAACTGTTGGTGATGCAATTACAATAAAGGATTCAAGTGGTTCAGATAAGATTACATTTGCTCTTGATTCAACTCTTGCAGAAATCGGTGGTGCCATACAGTTTAATAATGCATTACAATTTGCTAGTGACTTAGGAACAAAAATAAGTGGTTCAGCAACCTCGACTGGTTCGTTTGGTAGGTTACACACGAACCTAGCAGAAATAGTAGATTCAGGTGGTTATCCATTACTAAGAGGTGCTTCAGGAGTCACAGATTTATTCATTGGTGGTGATGTAAGTAATGTTCAGATACTTACTGCTCATTTACTACCTGGTGCTGATAGTAATAGAGATTTAGGTAGTCCTACGAGAAGATGGCAAGATGGATTTTTTACAAACATTCACAGCACCACTAAAATAAGTGGTTCAGCAACCTCAACAGGTTCGTTTGGTAAAGTATCTATCGGTGGAACTGGTTTTGGTCTTGCTTTTCATGAAGACCCTGATACTGGAATAAGGTATGGGGGAACGAATACATTTGAAATTCATACTAATGGTACAAAAGGAATAGAAATAAATGGTTCTCAAACAGTATTCATTCCAAATGGTGATGTAACTATAGGAACTACTGGAAACAATGGGTTTATAAATCTTAACAGAAGTAGTGATGGTGTTACTGTTGGTGGAATGGGACTTTCATCTACTAATGTTTTAGACCTTTCAGTTTCGGGTGGTTCATTTCCATCAGTAAGACTTCTCACTAGTGGCACCGAGCGTCTGAAGGCTGACCAAGATGGAAACATAATATTTGCAACTGCTAACGCAAAAATAAGTGGTTCAGCATCCTCAACTGGTTCGTTTGGTAGAGTTCATGTTGCTGATAAACTTGCTGTTGGGACTACAGGTCCTACTGGTACTATAACAGTATCGAAAGGATTAGCATCAGCTCCTTTAGGTATCTCTGCAAATGGTTCGTATTTACAATTAGGTACTAATGATTATGGTAGTGGTGCTACAGGTAAATTTATGATTGGGTTTGGTTATACTGATAATTATATCAATACTCACTCTCCAGCGTATATAGGATTTGAAGAAACATCTACATCAGGTGACACAAAGGGTGATTTAACTTTTTATACAAGAAATGTAACTACCGATACTGCACCTACTAGAAGAATGACCATTGATGAAGATGGAAATGTCGGCATCGGCACGGATAGCCCATCACAAAAACTTCATATACACGGTGGTGGTATGTATTTGCAAACTGGTCAAGTTATCACATGGAATAATGGAGATGCTCAAATAGGTGCTGTAAGTGGTTATCACTTTAAAATAGATACATATGATGGTGCTTCATTGACAGAAAAATTGCGTGTCACAAGTGAAGGAAATATATTATTCCAAGCTGCTAACGCAAAAATAAGTGGTTCAGCAACCTCAACTGGTTCGTTTGGTATGGTTACTGCTGGAGTAAACGCCGCTCAAGCAGGTGGAAAATTTCATGTTAAGGGTAGTGGTCTTGGAAATGCTTTAGGTATAATAGAAGATACTGTTGGTAATGCAAACTTTTTACTTAAAGCAACTGCTGCTAACAAAAATTCACTACTTTTATTTGGTGATGCTGCAAGTGATGAAATAGGAAGAATAGATTACGACCATGCTGATAATAGTTTGGATTTTGTTGTAAATAATGGAACTGCAGTAAGTATAAACTCCAGTCAACAAACCACATTCAATGGAAACATTAATCTTCCAGATGATATAGCATTGTCTCTTGGTAGTGGTACAGATGGTCAAATATGGAATAATGGAAGTCAAACCAACTTTAGAAATAATACATCTAACCAAGATTTTGTTTTTATGGTAAATGATGGTGGTTCAACCAATACAGAGGTGATGAGAATTGACGCCTCTGTATCAAGTGTCGGCATCGGCACAACAATTCCATCCAGAAAGCTTTCTGTGGGAGGAACACTTCATGTTTCAAGAAGTGATGCCTCTACTGCATACACAACTGATGGTTGGGCTAGATACATTGAGATAGATACATTTACAACTGGTGGTGGTGGAATCATATGGACAAAACAAGCAAATAACATCAGTAGAGGTATATTTGCAAATCTAGGTGATATGTATTTTGCTAGAAGCACAGCAAATGATAATTCTGCTGCTGCTACTTACGATATGTTTATAAAAAGAACTGGTGAAGTCGGCATCGGCACGACAAGTCCTGATACTAATTTACACATTCATAAAGCAAGTGCTGGTTCAGTAACAACAAACACCAATTCACAATTTACTATAGAAAACAATAGTCATGCTTCTATGCAATTCTTATCACCAAATAATGCAAATAGTATTATATACTTTGGTGATGTAGATGATAATGATATAGGATATATAAATTATGTTCATAGTACAAATACTATGAATTTTCAAACAAATACTGCTATTAGGATGACCATTTCAGGTTCAGGAAATGTCGGCATCGGAGAAACAAGTCCTTCATCAACTCTGCATGTAAAAACTGATACTGGTGTAACAATTAAAACTGCTGGAACAAACAACACACCAGGTAGATTAAATCTATGGTCTGCTGATACCTCAATAGCAGCTGGTGATACAATAGCAGCTATATATGCTTTAGGAACTGATAGCACTTCTACTGCAAACACAGGTTCAAAAATAGAATTTGAAGCTGATGCAACTTGGGATGCAGGTAGTGCTAATTATCAAGCAACTAACATCCTTTTTTACACACAAGACAATAGTGGAACAAACAGACTAACTTCCCCAAGAATGAGAATTGGCTCAGACGGAACTGTTGGAATATTAACAGAAACAGCACCAGAAGCATTAACCGTAAACGGAAACATAAGTGGAAGTGGAACTGGTTATTTTGGTAATATAATACTTGGTGGAACAGAACAGATTGCTGTCAATAATGGAAACCTATATTATACAGGTGGAAATTTAGGCATTGGCACCACAGATCCGGGAGAAGATTTAGATATTGTAAAGACTGGTAATGCTGACCTTAGAGTTAAATCTACTAGTAATGGTGATGATGCAAGAATATTTATCAACAGAGCTAATGCCAATGGTAGAGCATATTTAGCCTTTCAAGATGAAGCTAATAGTTACGCTTGGTATACTGGTTTATTAAGAAGTAGTGGTGATGTATATGCTATTGGTGAGGGTGATGACTATGGCACTAATACATATTTTGTTGTTAATACTGGAGGAAATGTCGGCATCGGCACCTCAAGTCCAGGCCAAGAGTTAGAAGTAATTGGAGAAATAAGTGCAAGTGGTACTATCTATGCTGGAGGTAGGGTTTATGTTAATAACGACCTTGCTTTGTTTCATGATGGAACAAGTACATTATCACTTGGATTTGATACTGACATCACCAAAATACGATATGGAAAAGAAGCAGGTGATGTACATGAATTTTTCGGCGATACAATAAGTGGTTCAGCATCCTCAACTGGTTCGTTTGGAACAATAAATATTAATGGTAATGAAAATGCAAGACCTCTTTTTGTTAGGGAAGGTAATAATGCAGTTGGTATGGGAACATCGTCACCTACGGCAACTAGACTTCACGCTTATGGTGGCACGGCAACTAGTACCGGATTGGTAAAATTTGAAGCTGGTGAAGCAACTGTTGATACTAATGATGTAATATTAATCTTGGATTTTTCTGGTGATTCTTCTATAAACACTAATAACGATTATATTCAATTTCAAAATAGCGATGGTGAAGTTGGTCGTATTCATAGTGAAGTATCTTATGGTACATTTACCGGTACTCATGTTTCACAAAGACCAAGTGGTTCATCCTATGGTGATTGGAAACCTGGTATGATAGTAAAATCAACTGGTAATATCTTAGCAACTGGTAGTTCGATGGCACTTGCTTGGCCAGAAGTTGAATTAACAACAACACAAAAAGACAAAGCAGTTATGGGTGTTTGGGACTCAAATAATCCATCTGGTAGTCACAACGATAAATATTTAGACAGAACACTTCCAAGAATAAACTACAACGCTGTTGGTGAAGGAATGATTAGGATTACGGATACGGGTGGAAACATAGAAACCGGTGATTATATCTGTTCTTCAGTTAGAACAGGACATGGTGAAAAACAAGATGATGATTTATTACATAACTACACCGTAGCAAAAGCCACTCAACCTTATAATTTTACATCAGCCAGTAATGATTCTGATTTGGGATACAAATCAGTATTAATTGCTTGTACTTATCATTGTGGATAACAAAATAACTTTATATTTATATATGAATAATTAGGATAATTTTATGCCAACCACATTTGGACAAGCTAATATAGAATTTGGAGCAGCCCAATTTACATTTGGCGAGTTTAGTGTTGCTTATGAATTATCTTTAATACAAGATGTTGGTGGACGATATAGTAGAAAAGAATTATTTGATGATTTTTTTCAAAAATATCCTGAAAAGAAAAAGAAAGTCATTGGTCTTGTGTTGAAAGTTAAGGGGAAAACAATTAAAGATAATGTTAAAATACCTAACAATGTTAATATTTCTTTATCTAATATTGATTTGGTAATACAAGAAGTCTTAAATAAACCAACGGCGAGAATATATGCTTAAACTTTATACAGATAAAAAAGAATTATTTGAGTGTAATGTAGCACTTGAAGGTGTTGATATAAAAGACTCAAAGATTAGAGCTATTCTAAAGTTTGACGATAAAAATCTTATGATTGAAGGTAAAATAAAATCTGGTGGTAAGGGTGAAATTATCTTTCCTAAATTAAAAGGATTAACCGAAGAAGGTCAAAGGGGAACTATGGAATTAGAAGTTATTGCAGAAGACGCTTACTTCCAACCATACGAAGAAGATTTTGAAATAAAGGTTAGTAAGAAAGTTACTGTTGAGGTTTTAAGTAAAGAAGAAAAGAAACCACAAATCGTTGTTGAAAGGATAACACCAGAAACAGAGTTGATGAAAATGTTAAAAGAAAACGGAATTACCAAAAAGATGTTGGTAAAAAACAAGTCTCGTTTCAGTCCTGTTCTACATAATTATTATAAGGAAGCAAACATTCAAGAAGGTTTTAATGTCTTTTTATCAAAGGTTTTAAAAAGGTTAAATTAAAATGTCATTTGATTTAACTAACATATTAGTATCAGAGGGTTTTCAAAATCTATTACAAGTTCGTGCTGATGATAAGACTATTTTTGATGGTCTAGGTAATACATTAGACGACTTTCGTCTTTCTGGTTCTTTTACTACAAGTGAATTTTTAGAAATAGAAAACGGAATATCTCAAACTGGTAATAAATTACACAGTCGAGGTGGAACTCTTTATTGGGGTGGAACAAATTTAGAATCATATGGTGGTGGTGGTTTATCAAACATGGTTGAGGATACCACACCACAACTTGGTGGTAATTTAGATTTAAACTCTAAAGATATAGGTGGAACAGGAAATTTTCTTATACAAGGAACTGGTTCTTTAGATCAATTTAATGTTGGTGATAATTCTTTTGATTCTTATTTATCAATAACACCAACATCTGTTGAAAAAGACCTTTTCTTGGTTAAATCAGGAAGTTTTTCTGCATTTGAAGTTAATGATAAGGGAGTGGTAAATTTTGGTGGGTTTTCAAATGAACCTGATGTTGTTGAAGGTGGTTTTTATTATAATACAGATGAAAATGAATTTTATCTTGGAATAGGGGAATAGAATGCCTAGTTGGAAGAAGATTATAACAAGTGGTAGTAATGCTGTATTAAATCAAATAACTGCCTCAGTTGGATTTAAAGGAGATGGTAGTGGAATTACCAATGTAACTGCTGCTAGTGTAACTTTTGATAATGTAAGTAGTAAACCAACTGGATTAGTAAGTGGTAGTTCTCAAATATCTACTGATATAAGTGGTTCATTTACATCTGTTAGTTCTTCTTTAGCAAGTAGATTAACAACTGCTGAATCCGAATTATCAAACACATTAATTAGTAGTAGTGCTCAAATTGCTACAGAAGTAAGTGGTGCTTTTACAGAAGTAAGTAGTTCTCTAAGTTCAAGAACAAGTACATTAGAAACTACATTAACTTCTGAACAAGGTAATATTGATACATTAGAAAGTAGAGTAAATCAATCGGTAAAAACTGATGCTAGTCCAGTTTTTGCTGGATTAACTACAACTGGTAATGTTATAGTTCAAGGTGATATTACTGCTGAAAGAATGATAGTAAGTTCATCTGTTTCTATTATAACACAATCATTTTCTAGTGGTTCAACTATCTTTGGTGATGATAGTGATGATACTCATCAGTTTACAGGTTCATTAACAATTTCAGGTGCTTTTGAATTAAATGGAGATTCTTTTTCAACAGCAGTTTCTTCATCAGCTGCAGCTGCTGGATTTGGTGGTGGTGGTAGTGGTGTTTCAAGCTATGATGATTTAACAAATGTTCCAGCTGGTATAATATCAAGTTCAAATCAACTACCAAGTGGTATTATTAGTGCATCAGCTCAGATATCAACAACAATAAGTGGTTCTGTAACTTCTCTAAGTTCATCACTTGCTAGTAGACTATCAACTACTGAATTAGAATTAGAAAATACATTAATTAGTGGGAGTGCTCAAATTGCTACAGCAGTGAGTGGAGCTTTTGCTGATGTATCATCTAGTATAACATCAAGAGTAACAACTCTTGAAGGAACTGGAACAACACAAGGAGTTGGGCAAAGCAATAATGTAACATTTAATAAAATAACAACTACATCAGGACCAGATGTATTTGGTGGAAATGTTACTATTGCTGGAAACTTAACATTACAAGGATCACAAAGTTCTGCTGATACTTTAGTTATTGCTGACCAATTTGGGTTCTTTGCTTCTGGTTCAGAAGGCTCTAATCTTGATGCTGGTGTTTTGGTTCAAAGCGGTAGTATTGCTAATACAGGTAGTGCTATATACCACGATGTTACTACTGCTTCTAATACAAATCCAAAAGGAGGCAGATGGTCTGTTGCTAAAGAGGTAAAGGTGGATGATAATGCAGTAACTCCAGGTGCTTATGTGGGGACTGTTACTGTTGGTGGAGATGCTACAGAACCTGATGATGGTGATGTTCAATATGGTGTTGGGGAAATGTATATTACAAGTGATGGTGAAATATACATTTATACAGGAAGTTAAAAATTAAAATGAGAGGTTACATATGCCAGCTAAGTCTTTAAGTCAAGCTGTATCGGAACAAAGTGTTTCGAGAGATAATAAACAACCAAATGTGGTTGATGAAAAAAAATTTAATTTGAGTGTTGACGAAGTTAAATTTATTTTAGCTAAGTTAGCTCAAATAGAGTTTAAGGGAGTAGAAATTGAGTTTACTTATAACTTAATTGTAAAACTTCAAGAATACTATAAAAGTTTAAATAAATAATTTTTATTGTTGGCTTCTGAAATAGAAGAAGTGGGCTCAACAATGAGTAACCAACCGCGATAGGAGTTGAAATGCCAAGTTGGAAAAAAATAATAGTTTCTGGCTCAGAAGCCAGTTTATCTACACTTAGTGTGGATGGTGCTGTAACAGCAACATCGTTTACTGGTGATGGTAGTAATTTAACTAATGTTACTTCTACTGTATCTCCATTACAATTTAATAGTTTAGTTAGTGATGGTTTTGATTTTGACGATAATGGTGATTTCCAACCTGTGGATTCTGAAGTTAAATATATTATTGATCCATCTTGGGAAGTAGATTCAAATGGTGATTTTAGTCCTAGAAGTAGAACTTTATTTGGATTGGTTTCTTCTTCAATGGAACACTGGCCAAACTACTTAGAGGAATAACATGGCAACTAAAAATATAGTACCAAGAGGTAATAATGAAGGTCAACTCGGAACAGAGTCAAAAAAATGGAATAAGCATATTGCTACCACTGGTTCTTTTGATTATATAAGTGGTTCGTTAAGATCAGAGGATGTTCTAAATTCATTACCTTCTAATTTAATATCAAGTTCAGCCCAATTATCCACTCGAATAAGTGGTTCATTTACTTCTGTTAGTTCAAGTTTTTCAACTCGTGTAACTACTGTAGAGTCTGAATTAGAAAATACCTTGATTAGTGCATCGGCTCAGTTAGCTGATGAGATAAGTGGTTCATTTAATAACGGATTTGAATTTAATGGAACAATAAGTGGTTCAGCAACTTCAACTGGTTCATTTGGTAGAGTAGAATCTACATCAATTTCAATAACATCAACTGGTTCATTTGGAAGAATAGAAGCAACATCAATATCAGCTAGTTTAGTAGAAGTAGATGCTGATACTTTACGAGTTGGTGGTGAGCCAATGAACAAGACTCTACTTCAAAATATAAAAAGAGCCCACTCATCTACAATAGCTTCTCCTGTTGGTAAACATAACCTTTCTGGTGACATAAGTGGTTCAATAACATCAACTGGTTCATTTGGACAACTTTTAGTAAAAGGAGCAGAAACAAGTGGAACTAACACCGGTGATGTGACAATAGCATCTGGTAGAGATTATATTGCAGTATCAAATCAAGAATTAACATTAGGTCAGGTTGATTTAACAACCGATGTTACAGGTGTCTTACCTTCAGCAAATTTAGACGCTGATACGGCACATTTAAGTGGGACACAAACATTTAGTGGAGCTAAAACATTTAGTAGTGCTCTAACAACTGCTGCTATAAATTCAAGTGGAGATATAACTACTACTGGCGATATAACTGCTCAAAATTTTATTGTTAGTTCATCTGTAACTAATCTTCAAATAGCAACTCTTAGTGGTTCAACTGAATTTGGTGACGATATAACTGATACTCATTTATTTACAGGATCACTTTTTGTTAGTGGTAATTTAGATGCTGTAAATCTAACTTCTGATAGCGGCAGTTTTTCAACAAGAGTTACTTCGCTTGAATCCAATGGTGTTTTTACATCAGCTGGAATAAGTGGTTCTTTTATAGCACCAAGTGCTTCATTTTCTACAAGATTAACTGTTGCTGAATCAGAATTATCAAATACTTTGATAAGTAGTTCAGCACAGATTTCAACAGAAATTAGTGGTGCTTTTACCTCTAATTCTGCTTCATTTTCAACAAGGCTAACAACAGAAGAAGGAAATATAGACACATTACAGGCAAGAAGAGTGCTTGCTGGAGATGGTTTAACTGGCGGTGGTGATTTAACGGCAGATAGAACTTTTGCTGTAGGAGCTGGAACCGGTGTTACTGTAAATTCAGGTGATGTAGCTATAGGTCAAGATATCGGAACAACATCAAAACCATTATTTGCTGCTATATCTTCAAGTGGTGACATAAGTGGTTCATCAACTTCAACTGGTTCGTTTGGTGCCGTTGTCACTCCGACTTATGGTAGAACAATTAGTAACATTACTGAAATAATAGAAGTAACTGTAGTAGACGATGGTGGAAACCATTACGCTTTTGAAGGAGCTACAACTCCTAACTTAGTAGTAAGTGAGGGAAAAACATATAGATTTGACCAATCTGATAGTACAAACGATACTCATCCATTTAGATTTAGTTTAACAGAAGATGGTTCTACTTACTCTACTGGTGTCACCACAGTTGGAACACCTGGTGAGGGTGGAGCTTATACAGAAATAAAGGTAACGAAAGCTACTGCAAATCGTTTATTTTATAAGTGCACTGCTCATAGTGGTATGGGTAACCAAGGTAACATTCTTAAAAATGATTTAACAAATTTTGGTGGAAACATAAGCGGTTCAGCAATCTCGACTGGTTCGTTTGGTCATATTTTAGTTGACGGTACTAACATAGAAACATTTATTTCTTCATCTGCATCTACTTTTGGATTTAGTGGTGGGGGTACTTCCGATTATGAAACATTAGATAATATACCAGAAGATATTATTAGTGGTAGTTCACAAATAGCAACAGCAATTAGTGGAGCTTTTGCAAACACTTCTTCAAGTTTAGCTAGTAGAATAACATTAGCTGAATCCGAGTTGGGCAATACTTTAATTAGTTCATCAGCACAGATAGCAACTAATATAAGTGGTGCTTTTGCAAATGGTTTTGAATTTGATGGAACGATAAGTGGTTCGGTAACATCAACTGGTTCATATGGTAGGGTGGTTGCAACTAAGTTTGTAGGAGATGGAAGTGGACTTACTGGATTATCATCAGCTGCCATAGCTACATATAACACATCTGGTGATAACAGAATTATAACATCTGTAAATTCATCTACAGTTCAAGGTGAAGCTAATCTTAGTTTTGATGGTACAATATTAAGTAGTTCGTTAGCTTCAACTGCTTCATTTGGTCACTATATAGTTGGTGGAAATAATTTTACAACTGCTGTTTCAGAATCAGCAGCTGCAAGTGGTTTTGGTAGTGGTGGTGGAGCTGGTGGTGGTGACATGAGTGATCTTGTTGATGATACATCTCCACAACTTGGAGGAGATTTAGACCTCAATTCTAACGATATTACAGGAACTGGTAATATTACTATTAGTGGAAACATAAGTGGTTCATCAACTTCAACTGGTTCGTTTGAAAGAGTTCATATTATCGATAAATTAGGCATTGGAACTAAAACTCCTTTTAATAATCTTCACATTGTAACTTCAGGAGATAATATTGCTAAATTTAAAAGTAGTGATGCTACTGCGAGGATAATATTAGAAGATAATAATTCAGAAAACAACGGCAATTACATTGAAGTAAAAAATGATGTTATGACTTTAGCTACTAATGGTGGTAACGATGGTTTGGTTATAGGCACTAATCAATCTATAACAGCAAGTGGAGATTTTAGTTCATCTTTAGCATCAACTGGTTCATTTGGACATCTTATGGTTGGTGGAAATAATTTTACAACTGCTGTTTCTTCATCTGCTGCTTCTGCTGGATTTGGTGGTGGAAGTGGTGGAAGTCAAAATGTTTTTTCTACTGTGGCTGTTGCTGGACAATCAAATGTTGTTGCTGATGCTACAACAGATACATTAACTTTAGTTGCTGGTGATAATATGACTATCACTACAAATGCTGGTAGTGACTCAGTAACATTTGCTTCTTCCGGTGAAGGTGGTAGTGGTGGAGCATCAACTTCAAGAAGTACAACTAGATCAGTAGCTACTGCTAATCAAACTACATTTAATGTTAATTATACTGCTAGTTTACTTGATGTATATCAAAATGGTATAAAATTAGATTCATCTGAAGTAACCGCAACAAACGGAACTTCTGTTGTTTTATCATCTGGTGCAACTGTAAATGATGTTTTAGAATTTGTTGCTTTTTCAACTATATCAACTGGTACTCATTTAAATATAACAGGTGATACTGCTACTACATCTTCTTTATTTCCAATGTTTACATCTGATCCTAATTTTACAAGTGGTAATTTAGTAAGTGCTAGTATTAATACAGATGACTTATCTTTTACACCATCAACCGGTAAACTATATGTTGATGGTGGAGTAAGTGGTTCTGCAAATTCTACTGCTTCTTTTGGTCAAATTTTATTAGGTGGAGAAGAACTTTCTGCTGGTGGTGGTGGTGGAATACTTGCAACACAAGGAACTGACTACTCAGACGGTGGTGTTGATGCATCATATACATTAACTACGAGTTATGTTGCTTTTGACTCTACTTATTATAGAGTTGCTTTTACTGCACCAGCTAGTGGTAAGGTTTTACTTCATGCTCAAGTAACTGTTGATCCTTCTAGCAGCAGTAGAACTGTATCCTTTAAGTGGGATGTACAAGGGGCAAGTCCAAGTACAAGTTATGCTGACTTTTACTATAATTATGATGAAAGTGATCATAATACGGTTCATCCTGAAAGGATAATAACTGGTTTAACTCCTGGTCAATCATATACTTATGATTTATTTGCTAGAACTAGTAGCACTACTGTGTATTTAAAATGGGGACAAGAGTGGTGTGCTCCTCTTGCTTACGCTTTAGAACTCCCATAGGATATAGGGTTATATGGGCAAAACACGACAACAGGCAAATTTAGTTTCTGATGGTTTTCTTACAACAGATTTATCCAACACTAAAATAAATCATACTGGAAGTCTTTTAGTTAGTGCCAGCTTTAGTGGAAGTGGGCTTAAAGTTGATGGAAACATAGACATAACAAGTGGTGATTTAAATGTAACATCTGAAGGTTCTTTTGGTAAGATTGTTGGTGATGGCAGTGGACTAACAAATATGACATTTGAAATGTCAGATGATTCTACTCCAAAATTGTCTGCTAATTTAGACTTAAATGAAAATCAAATTTTTACTACTAGTAGTGTTGATAAAACTTTAGAAACATCTCAAACAGCTAATTTAAATTTTAAAGCTATTTCTGGTGGTGGATGGGATATAAGAAATTTAAAAGATGGAAGTGCTGTATCATCAGGTCAAACTGTAGTTAGAGGTACAACTGTCTCTTTAGCTAATTATGACTCAACCACTTACCAATGGAAAATATTAGCACCTCTTCAAAGAAATGGAAGATTTGGATTGTTATATGCCAGATCACCTCATAGAATTGGAATATCTACTGATTATGATTATAATAATTATGGTAACAAATGGGATATAAGAGGTTTCTCAGGTGATGGTGGAACTCAAATTTTTACTAGCCAAGCTACTACCAGTAGATCTTATACTTATAGTCGATCACTTGGTGGAAATGGTCTAGCTGAAGATTTTAATATTGTAGTGGATAAAGCAAAAGGAAAAGTTTATGGGGTGTTTCATTTTAGAGGTCAAGGTACTAACTATTATGAACCTAGTTTAGAATTTTATAGTGCTAGTTCAGATTACAATTATAATTCTGAAAGTATTTTTAGTCCAGATGGTACAACTGATAGACATATAGGAAGTTTAACTAATTTTTTTAGAAGTCAAACTGATGGTGTTGATGATTCTAACCAAGATAGTGATAATTATAAAGGTACATTTTTAGATGACAGAACCATAATCAATCATGACTACAACTCAAGATATAACAAAAGATGGTCTAATATGATTATGAAACCAGATGGACTAACACAAATAGGTGCAGCTAGACCGGATTATAGTCGAACCAGTGACTATAGTGATATGTGGCAACTTCATTTTGAAGATCCTTTTTATGAATCTCAAATTCAACAAGAAGATAAAAAAATATTTTGGACTGTTACTAGGATAGATAACTTTATACAAGACACATTAGGTGGTGATAATGCTCCGTGGGCTGATTTTAATGCTGATGATTTAGAAAATATACCAAGTAGTAATAATTGGTATGTAAATGCTGGATTTCAAATTGTCAATAACGGTAGAAGAGTTATTTATAGTGTACAAGAATACGATAATTATAGTGGTGCTTTAGGTTCAAGTAACCCAAGATTACAAACAATGTTATTTCAAACAGACCTTTATATTCCTTGGGAAATAAGAACAATGATGGCAAAAACAACAGTTTCAAAGTCTCTTTTTGATTTTTTTCCAGATGATACTCAAAGTCAAATTTTAAATGATGTTAGAACAACAAGACCGGGCAGTTACTATGGTAGATTTATAGATAACATGCATATACTACAAAACGGAGATTTTCTTTTCTCAATGGGATCAGGTTCAGGCGATACACCAAACTACATTCAAGTTTCATATGATGAGAGTAAAGGATATTCGGCTGAGACTATTGGTTCTGGACCACAACCAGTAAATTCTAAACGACATGATTTAATTGCACATAAATTAAGATTTAAAAATGAAGTAACTGCAAGTTCACATATAAATGTTTCTAATGAATTATCAGTAGAAACCGCTTCACTTGATGTAGTAACATTTAAAGGAGATACTTTTTCCTCACTTATAGAAATACCTTTAAAAAACGATACAGGTCATTATGTTGCTAGTCCATTGTATAGAAGTTCTTTAGTTTATAGAAATCCAAGTACAGATAAATTAGAATCAGTATTATCTGGACATCATCATGGTGGTCAAAATATAACATGTTATGGGTTCAATCCCAAACTTTTTATTTCGCAATATGCTGAATTGCCATCATCTTTACCATCATCAAACATACCTCATTTTGGTCAATTAGACACAACCAATAATACCACAGTCGATGCAAATGATTATTTTGGTCTTGATTACAGACTTAGACAATCCAGATATACATCTCAACATGGACAACTATCTTTTGGGTTTGGTTTAACAAATGCTAATAAATACATTTACTTGTATCCATCTCAATTTCCAAAATTTGGTTGTTATAAAATAGACTTTTATTCGTACACTACTGCTAGTTACGATAGTGAACAAATGAAAGTTACTCCTGAAGAACTTTATATTTCAAGGTCAAATGCGGCTGATTTATATCAACAAGAAATACCACATTCTGGTTCGATAGGAGTAGGATATTCATTAGGTCAAGTTTTAACAACTGATACTGCAAGTATGTATTATGCTAATGTCAAAAAATTTGATGGAATAAATAAATTTGTAATAACATATTTAAGCGGTAGCACATCAGGACCACTTCACGCTAAAATATTTGATGTTGATGAAACAAATGACACTTGGAGTGTTGGTAATGATTATCGATTAAGTTATGGAGCACAATCATCTTCTTTACAAGATTATGGTTGTATACAAGGAGGACCAGGTCTTTGTACAAGTGGTTCAAATGCTTTTGTTAATGTTTGGCAAAATTATCTTTCTGGTGTTGAATCGTACCAACCAAATGATGATGGTGATGTTAGAAAATATAATGTTTGTTTTGTTGATGGAACAACAATAACTTCTGGTTCTGATATGATTATAACAGGAAGTATAGGTTCAGCACCAAGTCCATACACAGGTTCAGTATCAGGAACTTTTGATTATGGTATAAGTGCTTCTTTTGATGTAGATGCTTATGGTAGTTCTAGAACATACTATAATTTTCCTGGATTGTGTCAATATGGCTCAGGCCAATACAATAATCGAAATGATAGTTATACTGCATATGGCAGAAAATATCATGATTTTACTCGTAGGTTAAATAAAGTAGCATATGATAAAACAACAGATAGATTTGTATTTGTATTAGGTGGTGGTGGATATAATAATAGTGCAATAAGAGCTCAGGGCTGGAAATATGCATTAGCATCATCAAACGGAAATACATTAAATATGCAATCAGTTTTAAGAATAAGTGCTGATGTTCCTGGATCAACATTAAACGATAGTTTATTTTCTGTTAGAGTAAGAGTTAGTAATGGTGTGGTTTATGTAACTGGATTAATAAGAAATAATACTACTAGTAGCAATAATTATTCCTATGTATTTTCAAATTGGGGTTTTATAGAAAAAGAAAGAGAAGTAATTAGTTTTATTGCTCCTAAATCTAATCCATCTCATTTTGGATATACAGATAGCAATCGGAGAACAAACTTTGCAAATTCAATTACAAGCACAGGCATTCCTATGGAGCTCAGTCCTACTGTAAAAAAATGGAATGGAACAACTTGTATTTTTCTTCATATGATTGTTCCTATAAGAAATGATAGCTCTCCCAATAAACTCCAACAAAACCTAGTAACTTATAGGATATTTTTAGACCATCCAAAACAAAGTGGTTATCACTTAAATGAAGGTTATAATAATGACTCATATCGTGCAGAATATCCTCCGTATGTAGCGGCAATCAACGAAGGTGGTGATGAATATGACTCAAATATGTTTAGATATGTACCTGGCCAGCAACAGCTAAGCCCTTCAGATGATTCCGGTCACACCCATGAACTAACTGGTGTTTATTGGGCAATGGATAAAACCTCTGCAGGAGACATGCTAGGTGATTCTGATAATGAAGATGCTCTTGGTAAGATACAACATCCAAGCTCAGCTCATGATGGGCATAAAGAAGGTGTTACACCAGCCATAGACAATTATATAGACACCGAAATCCAAACATACAGACCAAATTCACTGGTTCCAATATACTCTGATGATGGTAATACACTTATATTTCATTCTTGGGGAAGTGATGAGAAACAATTTTTACCAAGTGACCTTTCAACTGATGTAGGTCAAGATAATCATTATAGAGCTTATATAACAAGTATGATAGACGATCCTAGAACAAATGATGATTTTAAAGACAAAATTATAGGAGCAACAGACTCTATTAATACTGAAATTCCTGAATATATGCAATCTGGAAGTAGAGTGTCATTAAAATTTGAAGGTCAAAAACTTGAAGTGACAAGTAGTTTAATAAGTGGTTCAGGAAATAGATTGATACCTATACAAACAGGAGTTTTTACTTCAGGTTCAGGACCAACTCATCAAGCTGATGTAACCAACACTCCAAATACATTTACTCCTGGTAAAAGAGTATTTATAGAAGATGGTACTGGAATTTATACTCACAATTCTTCTTCATTAGAAGTAGGTATTGCTACAAGTGAAACTGAATTATTATTACAAATAAAAAGATAATGAGTAAACAACAAGACAGAGTAAAAATAGTTAGTGATGGTTTTTTAACAACCAACATTGCTAATGATATGCTTACATCAACTAGTAGTATAAAAACAACTCTTAATATTAGTGCTAGTGGTAACTTTATCAGTAACAATGACATTACTATAGGAACAAATATTTCTGGATCTCTTAGGTCTACTGCTTCTTTTGGTATGTTGATAGGTAATGGGAGTAATATTACAACTGATGCTGTAGCTACTAGTGATGATTCATCACCACAGTTAGGTGGTCATTTAGATATTGGTAATTTTGAATTATCTGGATCTTTTAATTTAGATGTACCATCGGGTAGTGTTTATTTTAAAGAAATAAGCGGAAGTGATTACATAAATATTTGGAAAAGAGCACACATATATGATGAGGTTTTTGCAAAAGATTTTCATGCTAAAGAATTTAAGAAAATGAATCTTAAAAGTAAAGAAAGTTTAAAATTAGAAGCTCAGTTTATTAAACTAGAAGAAGGAAATTTACAAACGATACTTGACGAAGTAAAACAATTTAATTTTACAACAAATGATGCTTTAGTAAAAGGAGATCCAGTAAAAATAAACTCAGATGGTACAGTTTCAAAATTAGGTAATGGTTTAACAAAAACATTCGTAGGAGTTTCAAGTGCTGATTATGCTAGTTCTGCAACTGCTACAATAGTTTTAAGGGGATTTACAACAAAAATAACTGGAAGTTTAACTCCTGATGGTGCTGGGTTTATAACTGGTAGTAGGTATTTTATTAAAAGTGACGGAGGTTATCAAACGGCATCCATAGACTTAGCATCTGGACCAGTTCTTGCTGGAAATGCGATTGACGGAGAAACCATAACATTGAGGCCTATAGAATGAGTAAAGTAAAAAATAATGCTAGTTTATTGTCCGATGGTTTTGTTTCAATGTCAATTGACCAAATTACTTTACCTTTGGAAAACATTGGTGCTAATTTAACTTCTAGTTTTGGGATAAATTTATCAGGTGACATTGATTTTTCTAGTGGAAATTACAATATAAGTGGTTCAGCAACCTCAACTGGTTCATTTGGAACATTAGTAGGAGATGGATCAGGTGGATCTATTACAGGATTTTCAAAAGATGTGGTGACTGATGCGAGTCCAAAACTTGGTGCAAATATAGATTTAGCTGGATATACTTTAACAGATACTTCTTTTGCTACTGTAGGAGATGGAAATGTTGATTATAGGGGAATATTTCAAGCAATAAATTTACCTAATACTAAATTAGTGGTAACAAGTAATAACTTACCAAGTGGTTCTAGTTTACTAGGTGAAACTTTAGATATACAGACTTCCTTAACAGGTTCTGATTTACAAATATCTGCTAGTAGTATAAGTTTTGCTTCTTTGCTTATTTCCAGCACTGCAGTAGATCCTAGAGTAGATTTTACTTCTATTGATGGGGGATATGGTTTAGTTGACAATTATAAAAGTGGCGTATCCGATTCAGCTTTAGAAAGTCCAGCTGAATGGGCAGGTGAAGAAACTTCAACAGGACTAAATTATAGAATTTTAACAAAATCAGCATCTTTTGGTTCAAATGTAACAGTCAATGGTAAACTAGTATCAAATAGTGTTAATTTTAAAGCTATTAGTTATCCTGCAGCAGAAAATCTTGATGCTTATGTTCCTGTTCAACTTTCTTCAAGTGGTAAAATTTTTGCTTGGCAAGATGAAAGTGAATTAATTGGTATAACTTCAGAAGCCATATCTCAAAATTCAACGGGTAGTATTACATTAAAAGGTGGGGTAGTAAAAAACATACCTTCTAGTTTAGTTACACCCACTGGTGGTGCTGATGATGAATTAGCTACTGCAAAAGAAATATATTGGCTAACCGGTTCGGCTCAATATACAGATGAAGATTATTCTACTACCGGTTTTAAAGTAGGATTAGCGTTAAATTCAACAACAATCTTAATGAGAGGTTAAATATGTTAGTTAAATTCGATGAAATAATAGAAGTAGTATTACACCACGAGGGTGGATATGTAAACGATCCTGATGATCCAGGAGGAGAGACTAATTTTGGTATAGCTAAGAGAAGTCATCCTGATGTAGATATTGCCAACTTAACAAAAGATGGTGCTAAAGAAATCTACAAAGAACATTATTGGGATAGAAATAAAGTAGAGTCTTTATCAGAAGACTTACGACATATTTATTTTGATATGTGTGTAAATCAAGGTAGAGGAAGAGCAGTAAAAATTCTTCAACAAGCGGCTAACGCTAAAGGTGCTGGTTTAAAGGTAGATGGTGGAATGGGACCAAAAACGATAGCGGCTATGGATGGTGTTGAGTTAGACAGAGTTCGTGCTTATCGTGTGAAATATTATGCTGATTTAGTGACTCGTAAACCAGACTTAGAAAAGTTTTACTTTGGTTGGTTTCGAAGAGCATTAGAAGTTTAGTTCTTTTGAAACTTATATATTTATAGATGTAGGAGAATATCTATGTCTATACCAAAACTAAAAGATTTACTAAACGAAAGAGACTACCATTTAACAAAACCACCGAGAAATGTTGCTGGGGTAGCAGTTATATCTGAAGGTCAAGTTCTTTGTGTAAAGCGTTCAGAGACTCAAGGTAAGTTTCCAAACTTTTGGTCACTTCCAATGGGTGGTGTTGAAAAGGGAGAGACTTTTGAAGAAGCTGGTGCTCGTGAATTAAAAGAAGAAACAATGCTTGACATTAACCCTAAAGATTTAGTATATTTAGGTACGATAAAAGACGGAGTGCATAATCGTCTATGTAAAGTTTATAAAGCAGAGATGGATGGTAAACCTGAACCTACATTAGACCACGAACATACTGATTGGGGTTACTATGATAAAGATAGTTTACCAAGACCTTTTGAAGATAGAATGAGACAAGTGTTGGAATTAAACTTATGAGTTTAAAAAAGTTAGTAGAAGAAATAACCAAACCCGTTATTGATGAGATGGGAATAGTTGCTGGTGATGGAACTATCAAAGGTGGTTCTAAACTTTCTAAGATAAAGAAGATGAAAAAGAAAGGACACACTTCAGTTCCTTATGGTAGTGGTTACAAAAAAGTAGATGAAGCACAAGCTGTAAAAGGTAGTAAAGTAGAAAAGTTTATTACAGGTCACAATCTTACTATGAAGGGTAAGAAATATAAAGAAATAGAATTTGAGACATTAGGTGTTGATAATAGTTCAAAGATGGTTAATCTAAAAATATTAAAACCAAAAAACTTATTTGGTATGAAGACACCTGTAAAATTCCAAACATTAAGAAGAGGACCTTTTACAAAAACTGATACTAGTAAAAAATTAAAAGAACAAAAACAAATCAAAAAAACTATCGGTGTATTCGGTGGTAGATTTCAACCATTTCATTCAGGTCATCTTGCTACATATAAGTGGTTGTCCAAACAAGTTGATGAAGCTTACATAACCACATCTAATATTAAGAAACCACCAAGACACCCTATGAACTTCAAAGAGAAAGTTCGTCATATGGTAAAGGTGGGTATTCCTAAGAATCGTATCATTGAAGAAAAGACACCTTATGTGGCAACTAACTTACTTAAAAAGTTTGATTCTGAAACCACGGCAGTAGTTTATGCTTTCGGTCAAAAAGATGCTGGTCGTTTAAAAGCTGGAACTAAAAAGGGTGGTGGTAAAACTTATTATCAAGATTACAAAAAAAGTAAAGGTGATATACGAGGATTTGAAGAACATGGATATTTTGTTACTGCTCCACAATTTGGAAATATAAGTGGAACAAAAACAAGAGATATGTTGGGAAATCCAAAAGTAGATGATAAAGAAAAATTAAAGTTTTTCAAAAAAACATTTGGATATTACGATAAAGGTTTGTATAATATGATGACGAATAAGTTTAGAAAGTTATACGAAGTTTATCTTGGATTATTAGAAAGTACAAGCACCCAATCTGATGGAGTAGATGATGGTCCTGGTTTTTTATCAAGTTTAAAATCTTACTTACTTAGGGGTGAAAAAGAAGCTGGTAGATTAGGTTGGGAGATTGCTAAAAACATAATTGATGATGAAAACTATTATAGTCAAGAATTTGACATTCCAAAATACCCAAACGGCCCAATAGGTTCAGTATCATACGGACCTGCTGGAGTAGCTGAGCCAAGTGCAGCTAATGATATGGATTTAGTTGGAAGTAAATTATGGAATCATTGGTTAGACCATATTGATATGATTTTAAAAAATCAAGATTATGAATATACAGACAAACTAAAAAAATCAAGAAAGTCAGTTATTAAACATAGTAAAAATACATTAAATCAATTAGAAAAAGAAGAGCCAACTAATACAGATCAAGATAGAGGAAATGAACAACATGATGAATATGATATAGTAAAAGAGGTTTATTCACTTACAAGTAATTTAGAAAAAAATGGAAAGGAGTTATTATTAATGGGAGGAGCTTACGGACACATGAGTCATCCTTTTGATGACAAGGATTTAACATTCGGTGATTTGAAAAAAATCATCACATTAGGATTGAGTGGTCAATTAAACAGAGAAGACAATGTTACTGAAAAAACAGACGGACAAAACCTAATGGTGAGTTTTAAAAATGGTAAATTAATTGCTGCTCGTAACAAAGGACATTTGAAAAACAAAGGTGAAACAGCTTTAACTATTAAAGATGTTGAGAAAAAATTTAAAGGACGAGGAGCAATCAGAGATGCTTTTGTTTACGCCATGAGGGATTTGACAAAGGCAATCGGTGCTCTTTCTAAAAAACAACAAGACAAGATATTTGGTAATGGTAGTAAGTTCATGAGTTTAGAAGTCATGTGGCCTGCTAGTGAGAATGTCGTAAACTATGATATTACAGAATTGGTTTTTCATGGGGCGATGGAATATGATGATAGTGGTAGGGTAATAGGACAAGCAAAGGATAGTGCTAGAATGCTACAAGGTATGATAAAACAAGTCAATCAACACATTCAAAAACACTACAAGATATCAAAACCAAACTTTGTCAATGTTCCAAAACATCAAGACTTTGGGAAAATGAAAAAGAAATACATTGGTAGATTACAAAAATTACAAAACATATATTCGTTAAAAGACAATGACACCTTTGCACTATATCATCAGATGTATTGGCAAGAATTTATTTTTAATGCAAGTAAACAATTTAAATTTAAAATCACAAATGAAATGTTGGTTAAGTTAACTAAACGATGGGCATTTTTTGACAAATCATATACTATACCTATGATGAAAAAAGATATGAAAGACAATCCAAAGTTTTTAGATTGGGCATTGACCACCGATAAGATTGATAAAAACAGAATGGTCAAGGATAACATGAAACCATTTGAAGAATTATTCTTTGAGGTCGGTGCTGAGATAATGAAAAACATGGATGGTTGGATGGCTGTTAATCCAGCAAAGTCAGTACAGAATATGAGAAAGAAACTCAAGAAAGCAGTTTCGGATGTGAGAGCTGGTGGTGATTTGAAAAAATTAAACAGATTAAAGGTTCAGTTAGATAGATTAAATGCTATCGGTGGATTTGATTCTATTGTTCCATCAGAGGGAATCGTGTTTAAGTATAATGGAAACACATATAAGTTCACAGGTGCATTTGCTCCTATAAATCAAATAACAGGTTTGATGTTTTTTTAAAATAGAGGTTATACTATGGGTAGAAATATAGAGAAAGTAAAAAAGTTAATAGCTGGTGTTGGTGGTAAAGGAACTCCACGAATTGGATATACAGGAAAAACTATTGAAATGAGAAAAGAGGGTGAGGTTTGGGAAGAGGCAAGTGGTAGAAAATTTACTAAAGTAGATGGTAAAAGAAAACAAATTACTAAGATACCACCAAAAGGATTTGACAAATGTGATGATTGTGAAAAACTAATCCTTAAAACTATTGACCAACAAACTTATAATAGATTTAAAAAGTGTAAGTATTGTCAGATAGATTTTGAGATGAAATTAAAAAGAGAAGGTAAGTGGGAAGATTGGGTAAAAGAAATGGAAGAAAAAAGATGGGAAAAGGTTCTTGCTGAGTATGAATCCGAAATGATGGGAATAAAAGATGCGGATAGTCCGTTTGATGAAACAGTAGCAAAAGCTATTGGAAATCACGAACAAAATCAAAGTAAAATATGAGTAACTTAAAACAAGCAATAAAACAAAACTATTTAAAGTGTGCTAAAGATCCTTCATACTTTATAAACGAGTTTTGTGTTATACAACATCCTCAAAGGGGTAAGATAAAATTTAAACTTTATCCATATCAGTTTGATGTATTAAAAGAGTATGAAAACCATGACTATAATGTTGTATTAAAATCTCGTCAATTAGGTATATCTACTTTAACGGCTGCTTATTCACTTTGGATGATGTTATTTCACGCTGATAAAAATATTTTATGTATTGCTACAGCAAAAGATACTGCTAAAAACTTGGTAACTAAAGTTCGTATTATGTACGAAGGATTGCCACAATGGTTGAAAACTGCCATTGTCGAAAATAATAAACTTTCACTTATCTTTAAAAATGGTTCACAGATAAAAGCTATTGCTTCTAATGAATCTGCTGGTCGTTCTGAGGCACTATCTCTACTAATCTTAGACGAGGCTGCTTTCATCGACAAGATTGATACCATATGGACTGCTGCTCAACAGACATTGGCTACTGGTGGACAATGTATTGGTATATCAACTCCAAATGGTGTAGGAAATTGGTTTCATAAAACTTGGATGGATGCTACTGATGGTCTTAATAAATTTAATACTATTAAACTTCATTGGACAGATCATCCAGAAAGAGATCAAAATTGGAGAACAGAACAAGATAGAATATTAGGTCCAAGTAAGGCTGCTCAAGAATGTGATGCTGACTTTTTAAGTTCTGGTCGTTCTGTTGTAGATCCTGCTATTTTAGAATGGTATAAAGAAAAGATGTGTTGTGAACCAAATGAAAAAAGTGGATTTGATAGAAACCTTTGGATATGGGATTATCCAAATTATGATAAGAATTATTTAATAAGTGCTGATGTAGCTCGTGGGGATGGAACAGACTATTCAACTGCTCAAGTATTTGATATAGAAGAGATGGAACAAGTAGCAGAATACAAAGGTCAGCTAGGAACAACCGAGTTTGGAAACTTTTTAATTGAATTAGCTACAAAATATAACGATGCTCTACTTGTTGTGGAAAATAACAACATAGGGTGGGCAACTTTACAAACTATCATTGATAGAGGATATGAAAATCTCTTTTATCAAGAAAAAAATCATCTCATCGTGGATGAGGACATTCAGCATACAAACAAATATAGAAGTATAGATAGAAACAAGATACCAGGTTTTACTACAACAATGAAATCAAAACCATTAATTATTGCTAAGATGGAAGAATATACTAGAGAAAAGATGGTAAAGATAAAATCAACACGATTAATTGATGAACTTTTTGTATTTATATATAAGAATAGTAAAACTGAAGCATTAGATGGATATAATGATGACCTTGTTATGTCGTATTCTATTTTGTTATGGATTAGAGATACTGCGATTCGTATTCAATCGGAAAGAAACGAATTTCAAAGTAGTTTAGTTGGTGCAATTGGAAACCTAAATGGTAATACAACTGTAATGACACCAAATAGTGTTCCAAAAAATAATCCATATAAAGTAAAAATTAATGAAAATGAAGAAGAAGATTTAACTTGGCTATTGGGGTAAAACATGGCAGACAATTTATTTACAAGACTTGGTAGATTATTTCAATCTAATGTAATAATTAGAAAGACAGATGATAATCGTTTAGTGGTAAAGGATTTAGACTTTACACAAACAAGTTTACAATCAAATTTTATAGATCGATATCAGAGGTTGATACAAAATACATATTCAAATCCATATTCGGTTGCTCAAAACAGACGAGCTGCTTATGAGATAAGAAAACATGATTTATTTAGAGATTATGAGTTAATGGATCAAGACCCGATTATTGCTTCTGCTCTTGACATATATTCAGACGAAAGTACGGTTACAAATATTGAGGGTGAAATTTTAAAAGTAAAAAGTGAAAATACAAAAGTACAAAAGATTTTACATAATTTATTTTACGATGTTTTAAACATAGAATTTAATTTGTGGAGTTGGATTCGTAATATGACAAAGTATGGTGATTTTTATTTACAATTAGATATTGTGGATAAATTTGGAGTAGTAAATGTAAAACCTGTTTCTGCTTATGACATTACAAGATTAGAAGACCATGATCCTGCTAATCCACAATTAATTCAATTTGAGATAAATAGTGAAAAAAAAGAAATGAAAGAAAACTATGAAGTTGCTCACTTTCGTGTTTTATCCGACACAAACTTTTTACCATATGGGCGCTCAATGTTAGAGAACGGAAGAAAGATATTCAAACAATTGACTTTGATGGAAGACGCTATGTTGATACACCGTATTATGAGAGCGCCTGAAAAACGAATCTTTAAGATTGATGTTGGAAATATACCACCAAGAGAAGTTGAACAATTTATGCAAAAAATCATTAATAAGATGAAGAAGACTCCTGTGATTGACCAAGCTACTGGTGAATATAATTTAAAATATAATGTGGAATCTGTAACTGAAGATTACTTTCTACCTGTACGAGGTGGAGATAGTGGAACTGAAATAGATACTTTACCTGGCTTGTCCAACAATGACCAAATAGACGACATAGAATATCTACGAAACAAACTTATGGCATCCTTGAGAATACCAAAGGCTTTCTTAGGATATGAAGAAGGTTTAAGTGGTGGTAAAGCTACACTTGCTGCTGAAGATGTTCGTTTTGCTCGTACAATTGAAAGGTTACAAAAGATTATTGTTAGTGAATTAACTAAAATTGGTATTGTACACCTTTACTCACAAGGATTTAATGATTCTGATTTAATTGATTTTCAGTTAGAGTTACAGAATCCATCAATGATTCATGAGCAAGAAAAATTAGAATTGATGAGTCAACAACTTGATATTGCTGAAAAAGCTATAGATTCAAAGTTGTTTAGTCGTAAGTGGATATATGACAATGTTTTTGATTTAAGTGACCAGCAAAAACTTGATATTTACGAAGCTATAGTAGAAGATACTAAACAAAAATTTCGTTTAGAGCAAATAGAAACAGAAGGAAGTGATCCTGCTAAAGAACCACCACCAAGTGAAGATGAAGATGACGATGATAATTTTGAAGTAAGCAGAAAAGGTAAATGGGGTGGAAGTGAAAAAGATCCTTTTAAAGACCAAGAAGATATGAAAGATAAATATGGACATGAAAGTCTAAAAGATGTCGATAGATCATATGGAAAAAGGGAATTTAAAGGTAAATCACCTCTTGCCACATCAAAAGCTAGTACAGTTGTTGCTCGTGAAGGTATATTAGATCAACTTAAAGAAAAGTTTCCTAAAGACAAATCTTCTATGTTGAGTGAAGATAATATAATAAAAGAGTAATTTACCACTTTATCTAAATTCTGTTATATTTATATATGAATAATTGTATCAAAATCTTTGGAATAATATATGAGCAAATTTAAGCATAGTAAACTAAGAAATACGGGATTACTCTTTGAGTTCCTTTTAAGACAAGTCACCGTAGATGTTTTGAACAAGAAAAAGGAATCACCAGCTCTTAAAATTATTAAAAGTCAATTTAATGAACACACCGAGTTAGGTAAGGAGTTGGCTTTATATAATCTTATCATGACAAAGAAATTTAAATCAGATAAGAAAGCAGATTTCTTTTTATCAGAAGTGATTAGACAAAGGGGGAAGTTAAATAACATGAATCTTCGTAGAGAGAAGTATAATGTTATTGCTACTATAAAAGAGTCTTATGATGTAAATCAGTTGTTTAGTTCCAAAGTTCCAAATTATAAAACCTTTGCTTCTGTATATAAGTTGTTTGAGGGTATAAACGAAATGGGTGCTGACGAAAAAACAGAAAGTTATTTTATAATAATTGAAAATGTAACAACTTTAAAACACACAAAAAATAAATCTTATATACCTGAAGAGTTTAAAGATAAAGATTTAAGAATACTTTCTTATAAAACACTTTTGGAAAAGTTCAATAAAAAATATACTAATCTTTCTGATCAACAAAAGAAAGTTCTTAAAGAGTACATTAGTAATATTTCTAATACAAACAACTTTTCTATATTTGTAGAAACTCAAATACCAAAACTTAAAAGAAAGTTGAATGGTAAAGTTAAGAAAGTAAAAGATAAAGTATTAAAAATTAAATTACAAGAAGCAATTAATTGTGTTGATAAATTTTGCTTAAATGAATCAAAACAAACAGATGATAATTCTGTTATACAATTGTTGAGATATTATGAACTCGATAAAGAACTCGACAAAGTTTGATTCCATAGTTAAGGAACTTGCAAGTAGTTTATTTCGTAATAAATTAAAAGAAATAACTACAACAGCAAGTATAGACACTTATCAGACTCCTTATGCTTTTAGTAAAAAAGGAATGAAAAAGAAGAGGAAGAAAAATATTGAAAAACAAACTGGATATAAGTTTGTCGATGAGGCTTTATCCAATGATGATTTAAAAAAGATAAAGAAAGAAATAAGAAAAGAAGTATCCGATATCTTATTTGATATTTGGGTAAAACGAAGCTCTTGGGGGGGTAAATAAATGTCAAGATATCAAGCAGATCCTAATAATTCAAAAAAAATGATACCAAAGGCTGTTCCAACTAGTGCTTTTGGAAAAGCTACCACTCCGGCTCCTTATCCTGCTAGACATGAAAGACCTAATTACATTTTAATTAATAAAGTGGGAAATTATTCTTTTGCATATGAATCAGGAAGTCTTAACAGTTATGTAAGTGGCTCACAAGTAACTAATGCTGCTGCTGGTCCAGTTAGATTGGATATTAATCCAATTGCTTGGGTAAGTAAAAATGGTGCTGCTGGTGATGTAACTTTTGTATACACAGGAAACATAGGGTAAAAAAATGAATAAAAAATTATTAGTAGATGTAAGACCATTTGAAATATCTCGTCAGAAAATTGATGAGAGTATTAAAGAAAATGATGGTCGTTTAATAGTAAAGGGTGTCCTACAGAGAGCCGAATCTAAAAATCAAAATGGTAGAGTTTACCCACGAGAAGTATTATTGAAAGAAGTTTCTAAATATTTAGAAGAACAAGTTAGTGAGAGACGAGCACTCGGAGAACTCGACCATCCAGAATCATCTGTAGTTAATTTGAACAATGCGTCACATAATGTTATTGAAATGCATTGGGATGGCGATGACCTTTTAGGAACTGTAGAAGTTCTATCCACACCAAGTGGGAACATATTGAAAGAATTATTTAAATCAGGTATCAAACTTGGTATTTCATCAAGAGGATTGGGTTCGGTAGAACCGATGAGAGAATCTGAAGGTGAGGATGGAACTGTTGAGGTTCAACCTGACTTTGAACTTATTGCATTTGATTTCGTATCAAATCCATCTACACATGGTGCTTTCATGAGACCTGTTAACGAAGGTGTAGAAAAACAAAAACCTGAAACAAGAATCGAATCTATTATTAACTCTATAATGAGGGGATAATATGCCTTCGGTTTCCAAGAAACAACAAAAGTTTATGGGAATAGTTCGGTCAATCCAAAAGGGTGAACAACCCGCAAGTAAATTTTCCAAAGATGCTCAAGATGCTGCTAAGAAGATGAAGAAGAGTAGCGTAAAGAAATATGCTAAAACCAAACACGATGACTTACCTATCAAAAAAGAATCCTTATCAAAATCACAGATTAAAAAAATGAGAGATGAATTTGATAAAACCGGCGAACTACCACCTCATTTAAAAAAGATATCAAAAGCTAAAAAAGAATTTGAGAAAAAATTTAAAGTAAAGGATGTTGAAATACCTGGTTTAGAATGGATGAGTAAGTTAGGTGAGGCTGCTGATAGAGATTATAAAGCAGAATACAAAAAATTTCAATCATCAACAAAAGCTAAAAAATACAGAGCTGAGTTGAATAAATATAACCGACAAAAAGGCACTTATGGGAATGGTGATGGTAAAGATGCTTCTCATAAGGGAGGAAAAATCGTGGGGTTTGAAAAAGAGTCAACAAACAGAGGACGAGCTGAAAAGAGTCGTTTGAAAAAAGAAGATGCCCAACAAGAAATAGATGAGTATCTTGATAATATTTTAGAAGATTTATGTTTATGTGAAGCTTGTCAAAAAGGATATATGACACATCCTACTCGTAAAACAAAAACTATGTTTGGTAAAAGATACAGAAATTGTGTTAAGAAAGAATCTGTAAATGAACAATCTAAAACAATTAAAAAAATTGAAAAGTTAGCAAAAGCAAATAAGTATGGAGATATCGATGGAACAAAAATGAATGGTAAAACTGCTAATTTAATTATGAAAATTTACAATCATCCAAAGATGAAGAGTTATAAAAAGAAATTCGATACATATAAATCACACGAGTTGGTTGATATGACTATTAACATGTCAAAGATTTTGAAGATAAAAGAAGCAGATTTAGGACTCACATATAAAAGAGGTAAAACAGTAAAAGTCAAACATAAGAAATCCGGTAAAACACTTGTCATTGTAGATAAACCAGTCGTAAGAAAAGAATATGAAAAAATAGGATATTTTGCTGAGTCCGTAAATGAAAAAGTAGATTCTGAAATGAAGAAGATATATCAACTTCTTATCAAGTATGGAAATAATGCAAAAGATGCTGCGGCTATGATTAAAAAGAATTTAAAGTATGTAAACAAAACATACAGAAATTCAACTCCGAGAGGTAAGGCTGTAGCACTTGTAGGACTTCAAAGTTTAGGTGAGGGAACCTGTGGATACGGTATAGATGGAAAGATTGGTGAAGAACCAGCAGGTCCTAACTTGATAAAGAAAATCAAAAAAATATCGAAATCAAAAATAAAAGATGAAAAAATTAAATTAAAAAGTAAATCAGGTATGGGTACTATAAGTCATGTTGGTATGCCAAAAGCATCAAAGGGTGTTGAAAAATTATTTAAGATTGCTGATAGTGGATATGGTAAAGTAGGTGGAGTAACTGTTGATAGTATGTCTGCTAATCTATTTAAACAAATTTACAACAAAGCAAATGATGATATCAAAAAAAAATTAAATACAAAGAATGAGAAACAATTAGTAAAAATTCTTGGTGGAATGTGGAAAAAATTTGGAAAAAATGTTAGTATAGGGAGTAGTTTATAATGGCTGAACTAAAGAAAAGTAATTTAGATACACCTGAAATGCATGTTCAGGATCAAAAACACGAAATCAACACAGAGTTGATTGGAATAATAAAATTTAGACAAAACAAAAAATGGTTAATCAGCATAGCTGTTGTATCATTATTTTCTGCTATATTAGGACTTATGATTTGGTTTATGAGTAGTGGTGTTGATGTCATGGGTGGTTGGAAGGAGATTCTACTACTGATGTTAGGTGGATTCGTAGGTTCGTTTGCCAAAGTCATTGACTTTTGGTTCAACAACGCTGAAGATGATGTTAAACTATTAGAACACGCGGATGATTAAGGGGTAAGGTTATGAGTTTTTTAGCAACATTAGGAAAAGCCGCTGGTAGTTTACTTGGTGGTGATGCAATTAAAGACATCGGAAATATTGTAGATGATTTACATACTTCAGGTGAAGAGAAAGCAGAAGCTAAACAAAAGATTACACAGATATTAGCACAAGCCGAACAAGCGGCTCAAGCTCAAGTATCTGCTCGTTGGGAAGCTGATTTAAAACATGGTAGTTGGTTAAGTAAAAATATTAGACCAATTACATTAATCTTCCTTACTGGTGTATTTGTAATACTAAGTGTATTTGATGGCAACATGGGTGAGTTCACAATTGGTGAAGCTTATGTTCCAGTTTATCAAACTCTATTGATGACTGTATATGCGGCTTATTTTGCTGGTCGTTCAATTGAAAAAGTAAAGAAGGTAACTAAGTAGTGGCATATAGAGTATTAATGGAAGTAGTTCCAAGACCCGATGACACCGAAGAGTGGATTTGGAATGAAACAAATGCTAATAGTGTTTCTTCTACTGGTGGAAAGGGTTGGACTGCTAAACTTAACTCAAGTGATTCTGTTTGGGAATATTCCACTCAAAGTGATGCTAATGTAAAAATGAATGAATTATTTGAAGCCGACTCAACTAACAGACGATATAAAATTATAGAGGTATAAAATGATTAAATTAAAAGATTTTTTAAATGAAGGGATTCCAAACTATTTTAGAGGATATTTTGATAATGTAAATAATAATCTTGATAGACTAGAAAAAAATGTTAAACTATTGATAAAAGATTTGGGAAAAGATGGTTTAAAAAAAGAGTCATTAGAAGTTGCTTCTCTTTATAAAAAACACATAATAGAGTTTAAAGTTAAACTCAAAAACTTTGAGAAGAAAAATCGTGATTAAGTTAAAAGAATTATTAAATGAAAAAACTGTATCAATGGGACAAGTTCATTCTAACCCATATGCTTCATCGTTTAAGTCACCTAAACAAATAGAAGAAGATGGACATACTGATGTTCCATCTGCTATAAGAAAATTAAAAACATCTATTGAAGATGCCAACGAAATAATGGATAAACTCAATAGTATGTCAGAAGAAGAATCATTACCAAGTTGGTGGACAGATAAAATAACTCTTTCTGCTAATTACTTAAACAAAGCTAGAGATTACATATTAAACTCAAAGGAAACCAAATAAGATAATATTTATTATTATGAAAGACCAAATTACATATAACGGAAAAAAATACCAACGAGTAAATGAAGCTAGTATGGAACTCAAAAAATTAGAAGATGCTATTAAGATGTTTCAAAAGAAAATTAAGAAACAAGGTAGAGTTACTAATGCTAGAGATGAAGACCACCTTGAAAATCTAATAAAGATTTATAAACAAATGGGTGGTAAAAAAATAAAAGAATCTGTAAGTGAAAATCTTGATAGAAGAGTAACTGTAAAAGAAGTTCGCTCTTGGTTAAAAAAATTAGAAGAGTTTCGTTATAGAAAAATAAGAAATGTTGATGCTAGAAGAGTTACTTCTTTTATCAATAGTAATTTAAGTGAAACAGATTTACCTAATTCTTTACAGAAGAAATGGGAACATGCCAAATACGGTAGAGAAAAACATTTGGCAGACAAATTCATCAAAGAAAAAATTAGTCAGAAGTGGAGCGAGATTGCTCAAAATGAGGGTGTTGAAATGAAAAATATTAGTTTATTAGGAATAGTAGAAGACCTTGTGCCAGTTAAGGAACGAGAGCAAGGGGTAAACAAGTTCGAGGTCATTGAGGCTGTAAAAAACTATCAGATGATAGGTGGACAACTTTTCAAAGACAATGGTATTATCGAAGTTGCTAAACAACTTGTCGGTATTGCTGAATCTGCTCAAAATCATGTTTTAAGTGAAACTGATGATTGGTTTGATTCTGTTTCTGTAAAAAGAAATATGAAGGAATTAAAAGGTTTAACGGGTCAATTTAAAAAAGCTGCTCTTGAAGCCAATGCCGTAAACGAAAGATTAAATGCTCTATATGAGGATATGGGAAATATTTTAAATAGATACTATGACATTGAAGAAGCTATGGATCCTGTTGGTAAAGAGGATGGTGATATAGATAATGACGGTGATAAAGATGATAGTGATGAGTATCTAGCAAAACGCCGTAAAGCTATTTCTAAGGCAATAAAAAAACAAAATGGAGATAAGTAGTACATTTATTTATGTCTCATTGACATTATGGCAAATCGGTTTTATTATAGGAATATTATTAAAGTTATTTTACAAAAATGATAAAGCTAAAAAGGTTTTTACGAATACATCAACACCAAAAGCTGTTGAGGTCGTACTTCCAAAAAAAACAAAAGAAGTCGGACATATTGAAATCGAGATGAAAAAAAATATAGCACTACAAAAACCAACAAAGTCATCTATTAAATCGGATGAAGTGATAAAAGGTAAAGTAGTGACACAGAAAGAAAAACTTAAACAACTTAGAAGAGGTTAGATATGGCAAAAGGTTTAGATTGTGGTACATCATTCTATATTGCTGCTACAGAAGAGCTAGTTAAAAAACAAAGAAATGCATTCTTAACTGTCGATGGGGAGGTGAACCAAGTCAAGAGAATGTTAAAACGGCAAGGAATTCCCTTTGTCGAAAAAGCTAGTAAGGTTCATATAGTTGGACAACACGCTTTCAATTATGCTCAAATATTCTCTACAGCAGAACTTAAAAGACCAATGAAAAGTGGTCTATTAAATCCTACAGAGAAAGATGCTCTACCAGTTCTAAACGCAATAATCGGAGAGTTGTTGGGTGATGCTAAAGATGGAGAAACTTGTGTTTATTGCATTCCATCTAAACCTATCGATGTCGAAAGGGAAGTATCATATCACGAAGATGTGTTGAGAACGATAATAGAACAATACGGATACAATGTGAAAAAGATAGAGGAGGCAGTTGCGATTGGATATGAAGGATTGGTTGATACTCAGCTAACTGGTGTAGCCATCTCGATGGGTGCTGGTATGTGTAACATAGCAGTTATGTATCAAGGGATGACTGCCCTATCTTTTAGTGTCAGTCGTGGTGGAGATTGGGTAGATGAAAATGTTTCTATGGACACAGGAGTATCAAAAGCTAAGGTAACTAATATTAAAGAAACATCAACTACACTTGATTTATCTGCTGCT
>VMHT01107646.1_pt1 | contig 37528 bp, 34 predicted proteins | sample 4693611 | NCBI WGS metagenome assembly VMHT01 (sample SAMN12280063, study PRJNA550983) | marine metagenome | isolation source: seawater sampled from same location over 5 years 0.02-0.2 micron viral filtrate | place: USA: collected off the coast of southern California halfway between the port... ...
ATCTTATATTCCCAACCGAAGAAGCCGCCATTGAGCGAGCAGACGAAGAAGGCAAAGACAACAACTTCTCCTACTGGACTCAAGGCAAGGGAACCAGATGGTTGACTAAGCCAGTCCCTACGGTTGATGGGCTGTGGGCGTTGAATGTTGATGAGTATGACCTCGATGACCTTGAACAAACTACAGTCACAGAAGACGTAGTGTTCCCAGAACCAGAAGAATAATTTTATGCATAACAAATCAGCAGAGCAAATATACACCTCATTGGAGGGGAAGCGTTACCAATATGTAGATCGTGCGCGTTCTTGTTCTAAGCTAACCCTTCCTTACGTGATGCCAGAAGTTGGTTTTGGTGCTCACTCACGACTAGAAACACCCTTTGCGAGCGTTGCGGCAAGAGGAGTAAACAACCTCGCTTCTAAATTACTGTTGGCACTTCTACCCCCCAACGCTCCTTTATTTCGTTTAAACGTCGACACCTATGCGCTAAAGCAAGAAGGTGCTCCTGACGAACTTGTAAGCTCAATAGAAACATCACTACAGCAAGTTGAAGACGCTGTGATGGATGAGATCAGTCGTGAAAGCTACAGGGCTTCACTTCACGAGGCTCTCAAGCACCTTATCATCTGTGGTAATGCTCTTGTGTATATGCCAGACGAAGGCGGCATGAGAGTCTTTCACATCGACCGCTATGTTGTTGATCGTGACCCTATGGGCAATGTTTTATACATAGCCACAAAGGAGACCATATCTCACTCAGCGCTACCTCCAGAAATTAAGGACATGGTTGGTTACGAAGGTTCCCCAGACGACGACGTCGATTTATATACAGCAGTATGTCGCAAGGAAAACGGGTGGCATGTGTTTCAAGACATCAATGGCGTTCGCGTTCCTAACTCAGAAGGACACTATAAGTTAGACAAGAATCCCTATATACCACTTCGTTTCTCTCGCATTGATGGTGAGGCTTACGGACGCTCCTATGTAGAAGAATACCTAGGTGACGTGCAGAGTCTTGAGTCCCTAACACGGGCTATTGTTGAGGGTTCTGCGGCGGCGGCTAAGGTATTGTTCTTAGTAAACCCTAACGGCACAACACGACCCAAAGCGCTTGCTGAGAGTCCAAACGGCGCAATTACTCAAGGTAACGCACAGGATGTAAGCGTATTACAACTAAACAAATTTAATGACTTTAGAGTAGCACAGGAGACAATGAATGGTATTAAAGACCGACTCGGTCACGCCTTCCTGTTAACCTCTGGGGTAGTCAGACAGGCAGAGAGAGTTACAGCGGAGGAGATACGTATGTTATCTCTAGAAATTGAAAGCTCTCTTGGTGGTCTTTATTCACTATTAGCAACAGAACTTCAGTTGCCTATGGTCACCAGACTGATGGCGGTGATGAACAAAAAGAAGAGCCTCCCTAAATTACCAGAAGGCGTAATCAACCCAGTTATTATTACAGGTGTTGAAGCACTTGGGCGCGGACACGACCTACAGAAACTTGATATGTTCCTAGCGGGTGCAGGACAAGTTGTAGGTCCTCAGGCTGTTGCTCAATATATCAACGTCGGTGAATACTTTAAACGTCGTGCTACATCTCTCGGTATCAAAACCGTTGGATTAGTAAAGACAGATGAGCAGTTGGAACAAGAACAACAACAGGCTCAACAAATGCAGATGGCAGAGAAACTTGGACCCGCAGGTATCAAGGCTGTGTCAGATCAAGCCCAACAAGAACAAACTAGAAGCGAGTAAATACAATGGCAGAACTACACCAAGTCTCAATTAATGAGCCATCGGAAGATGAACAAATATCTCTTGAACAAGAGCACCAAATGCAGGAGGAAGCTAAGGCACAAAAAGCCGAGCAACAAGAACCCCTTGAACACAACGGAGACCGCCCAGAGTGGCTTGATGAAAAGTTTCAAAGCCCAGAGGATTTAGCAAAAGCTTATTCCGAGTTGCAAAAAAAGCAATCTAAGGCGGGTGGAGAGGCTGAAGAAGACATTCAAGAAGCCTCTGAAACCGACACAGCTCCTCTTAATAGCACGATTTCAAAAGCTCAAGAGCAGTATGCGGAAAAAGGAGAGCTTACCGATAAGATGTTTAAGGAGCTTGAGCAAGCAGGGATACCCTCTGAATTTGTTCAAGCGTATATTGCTGGACAAGAATCCATTTCCGTGTCCGAAGCGTTAGAAGTCCAAGACACAATAGGTGGTCGCGGTAACTACGAAGCGATGACGGAGTGGGCTAAAGAAAATTTAACCGATACAGACATTGATGCTTACGACGACGTTGTCACAAACGGCTCTTTAGAACAGGCTAAGATGGCTGTTCAGGGTATGTATGCTCGTTTTGTCGGTGGTGGTGGTCAAGCACCTAATCTTACACAAGGGAGCACTAGCGGCGACTCTGTTAAACCTTTTAACTCTGCGGCTCAAGTCACTGAGGCGATGAGCGACAAGCGGTATTCAACTGATCCCGCTTACCGCGCAACCGTTGAAAAGAGACTTCAAGTATCTAACGTAATCTAACCAAGCACTAATATGAACGTAATCAACTACATTATCGGAAACTCCGACAACCTCCTAGCTATTGCTACTGCTATTGTGGCGGCGGCTAGTGCTATCGCGGCTTTAACACCAACACCAACGGACGACGGGTGGGCGAAGAAAGCCTACAAGCTTATTGATTGGGTAGCCTTTAACGTGGGTAAAGCCAAAGACAAGTGATCACAACGATTGTTCAACTACTAATAGCCTTTCCCAAATTGGGGAGGCTTTTTTTAGACGTCCGTAAAGAATATGTTAAGGAAATTAAAAACCGTAGGCACTCTCATCATAGCGATGTTATTGATGAGTGGGTGCGTGACGGTAAGGGAGAGTCAACTGCCGTCGATCCTCCAGCAACTGAACAACCACGACTTTAACGAAGCCGAGAGATATACTATCGGTAATATACTAGACTACATCAACGAACTAGAAAATGAGTAAACGCAAGGGCGTCTCTATGCGTAAAGAGCACAAGAACCCATCTGGGGGCTTGTCTCAAAAAGGTAGAGACTACTACAACAAAAAGACTGGATCAAATCTTAAGCGTCCTGTAACGGGAAAAGCTAAGAAAGGCTCCAAGGCGGCGAAGCGAAGGAAGTCCTTCTGTGCCCGTATGAGTGGCGTTAAGGGACCTATGAAGGATTCCAAAGGTAGACCAACCCGTAAAGCTCTCGCCCTTCGTAAATGGAAATGTTAATATGAGCCTATACAAAAACATCAACCGCCGCCGTGCACTCGGCATCTCCCGTAGCAAGAAAAAGACTACGGTTAGCGATAAAGCTTATTCTAATATGAAGAAGGGCTTTCCTAAAAAGAAGAAATAATTTTACCGTCGACGACGACATAGAGTAATCACAGCCCATTGCGATGGATAACTGTGACAGAAATAGTCTTAGAAGACACCAACAACTAACTAAACTTAAAACCTAAACAAAAGGAATAATTATGGCTTTTATGTCATCTGATGCCGCACCTGCGTCTCGCGTAGGTTTGGATCAAAACAACTCAGGAGCAGGAGTGGATTCACTCTTTCTCAAAGTATTCAGTGGTGAGATTCTCACTGCTTTTGAAACGTCAACTGTAATGAAGGAACTTCACACTATCCGTACAATCGGTTCGGGTAAGTCTGCAAGTTTCCCCGTCACAGGTGTCGCCGATAGTGCCTACCACACGGTTGGTCAATCTATCGTCGAAACTGGAACAAGTTACCTCTCTGACATCGCTAAGACTGAGAAGCAAATCTTCATTGATGATATGCTTGTTAGTTCTACCTTCTTAGCCAACGTCGACGAGCTAAAGAACCACTATGACATCCGCAGTATCTATGCGGCTGAACTTGGTAAGGCTCTTGCTAAACGCTTCGACATTGCAACTATGAAGACGCTCTTCGCCGCTACTGGTGCAAGTGCTAACCTTAGTGGTCAAAGTGCAGGAACTCGCATCACTGGTGCAGACCTTGACACTACTGCTGAAATCATCGACGCGCTATTTGGCATCGCCACTACGCTCGACGACAACGACGCACCAAGTGAAGGTCGTTTCGCTATCCTCACACCAAAGACCTACTACCAGTTGTTGACTTCTGACAACAATGCCATCAACCACGCTGTATCTTCTGACTACGGTAGCGGTGGTAATGTTGCCGCAGGGTCTATCCCAATGGTAGCTGGTATCCGTCTAATCAAGAGCAACCACCTCAAGGACATTGCTGAACTTGGTGACCAACGCACAGCGACGGTCACAACTCAGACTGGCGTTGACGGTTCTGCTGGTGTCAAGAATGACGTAGCAGGTGTTACAGGAGATGGCTATGAGTCCAACTTCTCGGGTCTTGTTACTGGCAGTGCTGGTAGTGAAACCTATGGTATCCTTGCTGGAACAAAAGAAGCTATTGGCACGGTTAAGCTACTCGACCTCGCAACAGAGTCCGAGTATCAAATCGAACGCCAAGGCACACTGTTCGTAGCTAAGTATATGATGGGCCACGGCGTGCTTCGCCCAGAGTGCTCAGTTGCAGTTACTGTAGACTAATCCTTAACCAAGCACCCCTTGGGTCTATCCCCTTGGGGTGCTTTTTTCCCTGAAAACTAAAAAGAAGTGTATTTCTTGTAATCGTACGAAGCCTTTAGGGGCTTTTGACTTTCACAACAGAGACGCTGGAACCGTGCGTAACCAGTGTAAGTCCTGTCGGTCTATAAAACAGATTGAAAGGACTTATGGCATAACTCGCAAGGAATACGAAGATCTGCTTAAAAAGCAGGACGGAAAGTGCGCTATATGTTACACAAAAACACCTTCAAAAGATAAGAGCTATAAAAGGCTTTTCATAGACCACTGCCACACAACGGGTGACGTAAGAGGTCTACTATGTGCAACATGTAATCAAGGAATCGGTCTCCTTAAAGACGACTCCAAACTACTCAACAACGCAATTTTATATTTAAAAAACTATGGCAACCCTAACGACTAAACTAGAAGCAGTAAACTCTATGCTGGGTCACATCGGTGAATCACCTGTGAATAGCATAAGTAGCTCCGCCTCATTGCCCATATCAGCGGCAACGGCTTCAGGAATACTAGATGAAATCAGTCGTGAGGTTCAGTCAGAAGGGTGGCACTTTAACACCACAAATAAACACACACTGAGTCCCCTAGATGGTAAGATTATTTTACCAGATAATACATTACACGTAGATGCTTTAGATAAAAACGTCGACGTCGTTCAGAGAGGATTAAGTTTATATGACCGAGAAAACAACACAACTACTTTCACAAAAGACCTTAAGGTAGTCCTGATGGTTTTATTAGATTGGGACGACTTACACGAGACAGCTAGACGTTACATAACACTCAGAGCTTCTCGTGTGTTTCAAGGACGTATGGTAGGCTCTCGCGAGCTTGAAGCTCTTATAGCGAGAGACGAGTATCAAGCTAGAGCGCGTCTTGAGGAGATGGATTCTAGCGGATCGGATCGCACTATATTTGACAACTACGACGTAGCCTCTAGAATAGGCATCAACCGTAACTACGAATTGCTATAATGCCATTAATTAATACGTCTTTACCTAATCTTATACAGGGTGTATCACAGCAACCTGACGCAACTCGCTTTGCTGGTCAGTGCGAGACACAAGAGAATGCGATTAGCTCTGTTGCAGAAGGTTTAAAGAAACGCCCAAACACGCGACACGTTGCTAAGTTACTGTCGACGGCTATAGACAACAACAGCTTCGTTCACTTTATCAATCGTGATGACGAAGAGAAGTATGTAGTAATACACGGTGGTTCTACTCTTGAGGCTTGGAACATGGTTACTGGTGAGAAGTGTTCTATAACCGATGCTAATGCTAACACCCCCAATTACTCGGCTTATTCTACCAACAATTATCTAACTACAACTAATCCAAGAGAAGACATTAAAGCTCTAACTGTATCAGACAATACCTTTATTGTTAATAAGAATGTTAGTGTTGGTATCTCTCAAACGAAAACACCAGCCTTAGAAAAGAAGGGGTTTGTTTACGTAGCTCAAGGTGATTACAAGAAGAAGTATCAAGTTAATATTGGAGGTAATATTGAGGGAGATGTACCAGCCAATCAAGCAACATTTAATGTTGTTGTTGAAGGTTACTACCACGGTAGTGGTTGGCATCGCTTTAGAATAGGGAGTGTTGAAGTTGTTAATGGAGGGTCAGGCTACGCCGCAACGACACCGCGTTTGTTAAACGTCTCTATAGATTTTGGTCTCTTGGGAACAACAAGACCTAGAAGTTATAGAAATCTTGTTACAAACCCAGTGATACGCGCCGTGTTTGCTGATGATGGCACGGGTAATGGAACTAAAAAGATAGAATCAGTTATCATCTCCAATAAAGGTAAATTTGGAAGTCACGACAAAAGTGAAACTGGTGATAGTTTTAGTGAGGATTATAACGGATTAGTAGTCCTTACAGCCCAAGGAGATATCTCTACTGGCATACAACACAGCTTTTCAACGGTAGGGTCAGCCTCTTCCGCTGACGATGCGGCTACAGACAACATCGCTACGTCGCTATTTAACGCTACATATTCGCCTAGCTCTTTTAGTGCCGCTGTTCCTATGATTGGGACTGATGCTCTTAATCCAATCTTTATGGATGCGGACCCCGCGCTTACGCCTACTAGAGAGGGAAACACTATTATTATTAAACATAATAGAACGAGTGGTGATTTTACCCTAGAAACAACAGACGGCTTAGGGGGTGAAGGGATTAAGGCTGTTTACAAGCGCGTTAATTCACTTGTAGACCTACCAGTAAAAGCACCTAATAACTTTGTAATAGAAATTGTCGGAGACGCTGATTTAGATCAAGACAACTACTGGGTGAAGTTTACAACAAACAGCGGTGCTGATTTTGGTGAAGGAGCGTGGGAAGAAACAGTTGCTCCTGACGTCTCTGATGGTTTTGACGCCGCCGACATGCCTATGACCATTAGAAGTGTAGACATAAACAAACTTGAGGTTAGCACTTTAGATTTTAACAGAAGAGCCGCTGGAAACGAAGAAACTAACCCAGACCCCTCATTTGTAGGTAAGACAATTAAAGACATCGTTTTCTTTCAAAACAGGCTTGGTTTTATAACTGAAGATAGTGTTGTATTCTCTGAGACTGGTGAGTTCTTTAACTTTTATAAAACCACCGTGTCAGCTTTACTAGACACAGCACCCATTGACGTTACGGTAAGCACCACAAAAGTTGCTAAACTTTCTTCAGGTGTGGTATTCCAAGAAAACCTAATGCTTTTTGCAGACAACGTGCAGTTTATTATGAAGGGCGGAGACACGTTTACTCCTAAGACTGTTTCGGTGTCTGCCTCTACTAATTTTAGTCTAGAAGAAGATGCAAAACCAATTCTTATTGGTTCTTACTTATACTTTGCTTTTACTCGCGGTGCTTTCACTGGTATGAGAGAATTATCCGTAAAAGGTAATACTGAGACCTACGACGCTGTAGAGATTACAGAGCACGTTCCCGCGTATATCCCTAATAAAATTATAGCAATGAAGGGGACAACATCTGAAAATATCCTTGCCCTGCTTAGTGCTAATGACCGCAGTTCTTTATATATCTATAACTACTTTTGGAGTAATGATCAGAAGGTTATTAGTGCTTGGTCAAAGTTTACGTTTACGGGTGACGTCCACGGCATGGAATTTATAGATTCTCGTCTTTACTTGGTAATAACTAACAACGGAGAAACTAATCTCGTTGAAGCACCTATAGAATCTGGACTAACGGACACCGATGACCCCTTTATACCCGCCAGCCAAACAGCTGTCAGCTTAGGTTTTGTTACTCACCTAGATATGCGGGTGACAGCTACAGTCGCTAATGGCGCATCTTCAATAACCCTCCCTTACACCCCACAGGACAACTCGGTAGAGGTTTACACAACAGATGGGCATTTATTAAGGTCAACTAATGTAGGGGCTACTGTTACGCTTTCACAGGCTGTAAAGGCAGACACCGATGTATTTGTAGGAATACCCTACAATATGAAATACACTTTTAGTGAGCAGTTATTCAAAGCAACAGCAGGAAAGGGGAAGTCCCCTAATGCCTCTGCTAAATTAATGATTCGTAATGGTTCGGTCTACTACGACAAAACTAGTTACTTTAAAGTTACCGTCACGCCTAAATCTAGAGACTCTTATGTAAATACGTTTACAACCGCTGTGGTCGGCTCATCTCAGTTAGGCGCACTAGAGCTAGAAAGTGGATCTTTTCGTTTTCCAGTCTTTACTAAGGCAGAGGATACCACCATTACAATTGAGAATGATAGTGCCTTGCCCAGTAATTTCCAGTCGGCAGAATTTGAGAGCTTTCTTCACAGCCGATCAAACAGATATGGCTAATGAGATTGTCAGTGTTCACGGTGATTGTAAGGTAGTAAAAGCTACCGAAGATCACATCGAAGACATCTATCCTTTTATGCGTCGTGAGGATCAGATGGAGGTTGCCTGTATGGGCTATCAACCAAAGGAAGCCTTACAGGTTGCCCTTAAAAGTGACGCTGTAACTCTTACCGCAGTAGACAAGGACGACGTCCCCTTTGCAATGTTTGGTGCAGGACAGATTGAGGGTATGGCTTACATTTGGTTGCTAGGCACAGATGGACTTCTTGATAACTCTTATAACTTTATTAAGGCATCCCGTCACTACACACAGCTTTTTGCACAAACGTATGACTGTGTCTTTAACTATGTTCACAAGGAAAATAAAAGCGCATTAAAGTGGTTAAAGTTCTGCGGAGCTAAGTTTGTAAATACTACTGAGTTTATGGGTGAGTCCTTTTATGAGTTTGTTATTACGGCAGACCAGTCACAAGTAGAGCAACCTATTCCCGTCAACGTCGACGACTTCAATAATAAAGTAGTATCTTTTGAAAACGATATAAGGACACTCGAAAATGCCATCGTAGACCCTGATGAGATTGAGAAGATTAATCCATTAGAGCACTCATTTGGTGAGGGCATGTATGTTCGCAAGATTGTAATGCCCGCTAATCAATTAATCGTCAGTAAAATACACAAACAGGATCATCCCTACTTTATTATGTCAGGAGATGTCTCTATTCTTACTAAAGATGGCGTCGTCCGTATAGATAAACCGCATCACGGGATGACAAAAGCAGGAACAAAGAGAGTTCTATATACACACGCAGAAACCACTTGGATAACGGTTCAACACACTCACGAAACAGATTTAAACAAGATAGAAGAAGACGTAATGGCAAAAGGATTTAACGACCCTGCTTTGACCGTTGACGAATTTAACTTACTAACAAAAGGAACTAACTAATAAAATGACTTGGGTAGCAACAACAATCGCTGTTCTTAGTGCCGCGGGCACTATTTATGGGCAACAACAAGCGGCAGACGCGCAGGAGGAAGCTCAAGAAAACGCCTCAATACGTGAGAGACAACGCCAGCTTGCTGAGATGTCTTCAATGCGAACTAAGCAACGCTTTGAGCAGATCGCAATGAGTCAAAAATTACAGGTCAACGCTCTTAAAGCTAAGGAAGCTAGAGCAACCTCTAAAGCCGCAGGGGCATCGGCAGGTATTACTGGTCAGCTTCTTACGGACATCCTAGATTCTACGTCACGCGAAGAAGCAAATTATAGCTACTCAGTTTTGCGTAACCAACAACTAGCCAACATCAACACCGCTATAGGGCTTGAAAACTCTACACAGCAAAGTAAGGCTAACCTATTACGCATCAATCAACCTATAGCTCAACCAGATTATTTTGGAGCTATACTTAGTGGTGCTCAAACAGGGATTTCCATGAGTTCAGGTCTTAAAGACGCTGGCATCACTGGAGCTAAAAAGCCTCCCGCGGGTGGTGGTGGGGGCGCTAGCTTTCAATCCTCTAGTCCTTTCTCAACACCTCAAACAAGTTACACACCTTTCTCAGCACCAACCTCCCTTTAATAATGGCTAAAAACCCACTAGAAGAACTTATTAAAAACCGAACCCCTAAATATGGCGAGCTAGGCTCAGGGCAGGAAGCAGTATCAACTGATGTAGCCAGAGCTGGTAACTTTCAAGTAAACACTGGTCCATACGAAAAGACGAATGCGGCTCTACAGTTTGCTGAAGGCTTAAATAAACTTCCAGATGTTTATGATTCGGCTGTTAAAGCCCGTCAAAAAGATGCCGCCATAAAGGTCGCACAAATGGACGAGGGTGAGTTTAAGGAAGCATATCAAAAGATCATTGCTGGTGACGTTGCTGATACAGCTAGTCTGTTTGGATACACTAAAGCACATCAACAAAAGATTGTAGAGCGTTACCACAACGAAGTTGTACCGCTTGAGCTTAAAGATATATCTAGAGATTTTAGAAACAAACTAAACGACTACCCAAGTATTATAGATTTTGATGAAGATGTAGAAGCGACAGTCGACGCCTACTACAGAGAAGTTGGTGAGCGTTTTAATGCAAGCCCCTTCACCGAAGAAGCGCACGGCTTACTTTCTATCGGCAAAGCGGCTAAACTAAAAGTAGAGCTACACGACGCCTATGAAGCACAGGCTTTAGAATACATTAAAGGTCAAAGTATCTCAAACGGCGTAAAAGCACTGGAGGATATGCAGGGTAACGTCGACGGCGTCGAACTTACGTTAAATGCGATTCACGCGGACGCCAAGGCTTCTACTGGGAGTAATGCAGATGCTAATGCTATTACTGTTGCTTCTGTTAATTCCAGAATTGAAACACTTATAGCAGAAGGCACAAGTGAGACTCTAGATGAAGCTGCAGAGCTTCTGGAATACGCGTATGATGGTGGTCTAGAAGTAGCTAATAAGGATATTTTTGAGACTGCTGACGCACGTGAAAAAGAAATTCAATTAAGAGTAAAACTTGCGGGCGCACTTAGATTTAAACCCCAGCAAATAACGGCAGAGGCTAAGGCGTTTCATGCAGAGCACTTACGCGCCTACGCTACCGCAAAAACACCGAAAGCCCGCGCAGAAGCGTTAGTGAAGTGGAATGAAGCAAAGGATGCTATTAAAGAGGCTGAGGTTTGGCAGATGGCAACTAAATTCCAAGAAGAGGCGCTCAGTGATCCACTCTTTAGCGCAGAAGAATTCGCAAAAGAAGCAGTAGAAGAGTTCCTTGATGACACAAGCGATAGAAAGTCAATAAGTAATGTCGAAATTCAATCATTTCTACAGCAAGGTGAGTTTAGCATAGAAGATATGAATCTTTTATTACCGCGCTCTGCTGACGATACGGGCGTTGCTCCTACGCCGTCGTTCAACAAGTTATCTGGCGAGGCAATTGATGTGTATAGGACTACACTAAACGCTGAGTTAATAAACATATTTTCTTCACCAGAGTATGAGACAGATGAAGAGCGTACAGCCGCAGGTCTTGAGGCAAAACAAAGAGTTTATGATCAGACACAAGACTACGTAATAAACCGCGCACGTAGTCTTATATCTCAAGAAAAGCCCAAGAAAGAAACCGATCAAAAAGTTTCAGACCTAAAGTCTTTTGGTGCTTCTCCTAAACAAATTGAACAATATAGAAAACTTAGAATCCAAGACTCTCCATCCGCAGAACAATACTTTGAGCAAGTTAAAGATACACGGTTAGGTAATGATATTAAAAAACTTTACGACGTAAAGTCTGATGGCAGTGTTTCGATAAATATAAATGACTGGTGGTTTGTAAGTTCAGATTATGTTCAAATTGGTGAAAACTTTAACAAGCTAGTTCAAGCCCGTGTATTTAAAGACGAGGACAATCAAAGAGAACAGCACCAAAGAGTTCTTGAGTTTATTAACAGTAGATCAAAAGTTGGCGACGAATCTATATATGCGGCGTTGGCTAACGGCGAACAGCAAGGTTATAAGGACATGCTTACTCTTATTAAACTACGAGGAATTAGTGAAGAAGCGTTCTTAACAGGTGTTGTAAGTGGTGGTTACACCATGTCATACCCAGACGTATCACCAATAGGTGCAGGAGGCGGTGTGCCCATGCAATCTAGGGAAAGCTCTGATACTTATCTTGGTATGATACTTATTGAAGACAATCTTTATGCTGAAGATATAGATAAGTTTCCTATCGCTCTTGATGGGGATATTAACAAAACTATAGAAGCTATTGAGTCTGGCGCGGCGTTTGCCTTCAAAGACATAGCTGAAAAGCTAGGAGTGACTCCAGAAAGTGTTCTTGAAGCTCAGAAGGCTTACCTTAAAACCCTTGGTTACTTTACAGAGGACAATACGGTCGACAACGACGACGATCCTACAGACGACGACGAAAAAAAAAGTAATGTTCAACTAGACTCATCAGTTAGTGCTGATACAGTTATAGGAATGGGTGATTTAAATGACTTAAGCGGCGAAGGTGCTCAGTTTAAAATTCAAGAAAACTACTCCTCGCTCGCTAAAACCTCTACGGATAAAGACGAAAACACTTTTCAGACTACATTTAAAGATTTCATGAGACAATATTATGAAAACAATGTAAATCATAAAGGTGGCAAGGAAGGCATAGGGGCGGCTTTTGATCGCAAGTTTGAACAGATGGTAAACAGAGACCCTAAATTACTTCAGTTATTAAACCAAAATGTTACTCTATCTTTTGATATGAGCGAGGAGGATCAATCATCAGGAAAACTAGGTTACTATACGGGTGACTTTAAAACCAAGACAGGTCATATAACCATATCCCCTTCATTAAATTATAAAAAAATGGAGCAGATCATCGCCCACGAATTAATCCATTCACTGCAATATAATGTAAAGAATAGGAAGGGATTAAAGACAAACCCTTATACCAACCAAATAAGGCGACCTCTTGATTATACAGCTCCTAAGGAAGACTTTTTAAAATATCTACAGTCAGAGGTTGAGAGCGAAGCGCGCATGGCAGAGGTCGCTCGTTATTACGCTGAGAAGACTGGAACCATGCTAGGTGAAGGGCAACCTGCTCCCTTTGATCAATATCATATAAAGGGCGCATTTAAGGCTTTAGTTCACTTTATGACTAACGATTCTATAGCCGATCACTATCGTGACACTCAAGAAGAGCTATATAAGATACTTCAACTAAAAACCCCTAAGATAAATGACTCAATGACGCCTTTACAAAAAAGAAATCAAAGAAACAATCTTAGGAAAGAACTAAGTAACATTCCAGATGAACAATTAGAGCCAATCCTCGGTTCAATCGCAACCCTAGCATCCAATAACCCAATTCAAAACTCTAACCAACAATTAGCATAAATAAATATGTCAGCATTTGATAAAGCAATACAAGCGGCTCAACGTGGCGCACGCCAGAGTGGAGTTGAAGAAGAAAAGAAAACACCTTGGGCAGTCGATTTAGCTAAAGCTATTCCTCGTGGTCTAGAAGGTGGCATACAGGGTATATATAATTTTGCAGACTACGCCACGGGGGATATTCTTCCTGATTACGATGAAAGACTACTAGGGCGTTCCGAAACGATGGTAGGTGGTTTTGCTGAAGGTGCTGTGCAGTTCATGACTGGTTTCATTCCCATTGCAGGACAATTAGGTAAGGCAGGACAAGTAGCACGCCTAGCGTCTGCTGGTGCTAAATCTAAGAGATTTGCTAAAATGGCTAAACGTCGTAAACGCGCGGCTGACATAGGCGCAGGTGCGGCGGCTGACTTCTTGATGTTTGACGGACAAGAAGCACGACTAAGTAACCTCATGGAAGAATTTAACTTCCTTGATACGCCTGTGAGTGAGTATCTTGCCGCAGAAGACGACGACAACGAGGCAGAGGGACGCTTTAAAAATGCCATAGAAGGGCTGTTTATTGAGGCAGGTATGCGCGGCTTCGGTGGTGTCTTTAGAAGTGGTATTAAAGCCATGAAGGAAGCACGCAGGGCTAAACTATCCGAAGACCCAGAGACGGCTTTACGGGCGATGTATGACACTATTTTAAAAGGCTTGGATAAGGCTAATGCTGGGTCTGGTATCTTTAGAGCAACTGACGATAAGTCTTTTGATCGTTATGTACAGGAAACAGCAAGCCAACGCGCTCTTTCAGGTGAGGGTGGAAACCTTTCTGCTTATGACTTTACCGAGGGTTGGCTTAAAACAGAAGCAGGACAGGACAGCGCATACCGCCCTCTACTAGAGCAGTTACTAAAAGATAATGCTGAGACCCTTAAAAATACAGGGTTCTTCGGAGCTGGTGGGAAAGACTTTGATGCTCTTGGTCGGTTCTATCAATTTGATGACGGATCAGCGGGCATAAGAGTAAGCGGAAGTAGAAAAAAATTCCTAGAAGCAAAGAAAGACTCTGAAACTACATTTTTACACGAAACACTTCACGCGGTAACCGCCGTTAAACTAGAGGACGTATTTCAGCTTAACCAAGTTAAAGTTGCATTAGGCGAAGGGGCATCTAACAAGGATGTCTTTTTTGAACAACTAAAACGCATTGAAGAAATAGCTAAAAACAAAAATGTAGAGGAGTCCTTTAGAGGTATCGCTTCTACATACCTAAAGGCTGTAATGGGTAATACTGGGTATAAAAACGTAGCAGACGTCGACATCGACAAGCTATTTACAGATATAGCTTCTCGTGCAGGAGACAGTCGTAACCGCTACGGGCTAACTAATTTACATGAGTTTGTCGTAGAGACGATCAGTAACCCTAAGTTCTTTAGAGAGCTAGAAGGCGGAATAAACCCCGCTCAACGTGGGATGTTAGCTCAGATGCTACACTGGATAGGACAGATGCTCGGTGTTAAAGAAAACCTTTCTGGTGACTTTGGAACTATAGTTCGTAGTAGTTTATCAGTAGCTCGTGCTCAAGAAAAAGACATATTAAGTGGTGCGTATCAAACAGGTAACTTTAATCGCGTCGATGAACTACAGCTAAATGACAAGGCTGATGACGCATCGTTTAATGCCTCACTTGATAAAGTTGATGCTAATGATGCTGTTGAGATGGGTGACACTGGTCGCGCAGACTATGAGGGTTTTGAGGACTATGATGGTTTCTTTGGTGATACTCCTAGCAAAATAGAAGAGTATGGAATGGGAATAAGCACACGACAGCTCGACCCAGACTTTGGATTAGAAGAAGTCACCCCAGCTAGTGAGGTTCTAATTAAAGACCCACTTAATGAAGATGCTCAATTTTCTGAACTAGGAAAAGTAAAAGCAATAGACCTAGAAGCTATTAATCTCGACCAACTACCAAGCCGCTTTGAACAAGAGGACATAGTAGAAGGTGCAAAGAAGATTACTGAGGAAGAAAGGGCGTTTGAGGCAAAGCGTAAAGAGCTTGCTAAAACACCAGTCAAAGTTAACACAAAGAAGCAAGACTTTACTATTTCTGTTGAGGGTGGAAAAAAGGTAACAGTTAAAGCTAACTCAGTAAGTTATCCAGAGTTTCCAGAATTTAATTTCTTTGTTCGTAAGAAGGGCGACATCTATGAACTTAGTGAATCAAAAACTGGGCGTGTATTAGGCGGTGCGGGTGCTAAAACACGAAAGCAGACCATAGAAAACGGACGTAATCTTTTAAACAAAGTAGGTGCAAAAAAAGTTGCAGAGATAATAGCAGAGGACACACCAAAGCAAAGACCAGCCACCGTCGGAAAAAATGCCTTAGCAATAAAACTTAAAGACTTCCGTAAGGAAAAGAAATCGGCTTATGTTCGTTATCTTAAAATGGTTCGTAAAGGTGTTAAATCACCATCAAAGGTTCTTGATGCCACGTTTACCATGATGAAGACAAACGACGGAAGGACAATCACGATGGGTATGCGTCACCGCGCCGCCAGACGCCTTCTAAACGAAGATTTACGAAAAGCTAAACTAAATGACAAATTATTTACAAAGGCTGAACTAAATAGCCGAAAAGAAGCTCTAAGAAAGCTGGATACACTAAGAACAAGATTAGAAGAAGTAGATGGACAAAAGCAACAACTTGTAAGAAGTTTTAAGTCTGGTTTTCCTCTTTATGAGAAGACTGGTCGAAAAAACTACGCACAAAGCGCTATAGACGCAGTAGAGGGTGGTGTTGATTTTCGACTTGGCGTATTTGATGAAGTAAATAGACTACGTCCCTACAAGACTAAAGACGCAGACGGAAATATAGTTACTGAAGAAATGCTCGTAAGTGGTAAAACAGATACGGGCGTTGGAAGTGCAAACGCAAGAATACGAAGAGAAGCGGGTGACACCAAACAGATTCTTAATGAAGGCTCCACATCTCAGAGACAGACCGTAAGAGAGGTTTTCGATAACGCAAAGGAAACCCACCCAAGTTTAGCGAATGTGCAAGCGAAGGTAGAGGATCAAGCCCTTCAAAAGATGAATCTCACACGGGAAGAGGTTAAAAACCTAAGCCCAGACGACAGAGCGTTACTCTTAGAAGAAGCTCGTATGCTTTCGGAAGCACGGAGAGCTAAGCACGAAGCAGTTCGAGAAAAATTAGATCTTAACGATAAGGAATACGATGAGTTCTTTGGCGAAGGAGCAACTGACAAGCTAATTGATAAGTTTAGGAATGACCCTAGGGGTGGCGAAGAAGCACTCAGGAACATCCTTAAAAGCACAAGTAGCTCTGCTGGTGTCCTCCACGTAATGCGGACACTGGTGCGTCACTTAGGTGAAGCTAAAGAGAGCATTACTAAAGACTCGGACTTAGCCCAAACTACTCAAGACCTTGTTGACGCTCTTGGTGGAAATGCTGAAACCTTTAATGCCCTAGCGCGTAGCTTGGGTGAGGGCACAGACGCCTTTAAACAGCTAAGAAATGAGCAAGCGGCTATCAAGATGACTATGGATGCCTTGGCGGTAGACCTACAAGCTCAAGCCGTGAAGTTTCAAAATGATGGCATGTTAAATGTCACCGATGGGCAACGTGTGGAGTTTCTTGAACAGCTGGATAGACTTTATGAAGTTAGTCGCCTTTGGGTTATGTATGGTAAAGAAGCGTCTAAGACTTTACGTCAACGTCGTCCTCTTCTCAAGGGTGTTCTTCCAGAGGTTCACGAAGCTGTTAATCAGGGAGGAATGAACAACCGAGAGGTTGCTACCCAGATGCCCACTAACGAAGCCAGATCTCGTTATTTGGCAGGTAAAACAACGGCAAAACGATTTGACCAAATTGTCGAAGAAGTAGCCACCGCTACCAACAGCCAACACCTTGTAAACGACAAGAGTATTAACCCTGTAGTTGCCACAAAAGTAGCTAAAGGTATTCACGGTTCTAAAGGAATGTCTATGATCCTAGAGTATTGGACAAACTCACTTCTGTATGGACCAACCACACAAGCTGTTAATATCTTTGGTAATGGTCTTACCTTTGGTTTAAGAGCTATGGAGCTTACCGCTGGGTCGGTTGCTACAGGACAGTTTGAACTTGCCCGAGCCGCCTTTGGCGCGGCGTTTGCCTTTGACAACTGGAGAGAGTCTTATCGTTTAATGATGAGAACCTTTAAGGAAGGAAATATTCTTACCCAAGGAAGCGCGGCATTTAAAGATAATAAGTATGACGTAAACAGAATTACTTCGTCTAACTTAAATGACATGACGCCTCTTAATCTTACACCGCAAGGCACACTAAGGGCGGGAATGTTTGATTTGTTTGGTAAGTATTCTAGAGTTCCATCATCGTTGTTATCTGCTGGAGACGAGTTCTTTAAACAGCTCAATTATCGTTATCATGTGAAGACGATGTTGGCGTATGAAGGAGCTGTTAAGAAAGGTTTTAAAGATTTAGAATTACGGGACTACGTAATGACTAAGTTTAAGAGCATGGAAAACGAAGGACGCGCATACAATCAAGAGAATATGGACATCAACTTCTACAACTCTGAAATCAAACCTCGGTTAGAAGATCAGAACGAACCTGAGTTTAATGCTGTGCTCGCTAATAAAGAGTATGAAGCATATAAAGAAGGTAAGTATGTAAATAAAGACGGACAAGCAATGACACGCGAGATAGCCGAAAAGGGCGAGTCTAGAACAGTTATGGGAGCCGCCGCGCTCAAGTTTGCAAGAGAGAATACCTTTACAGATGACTTAGATGAAAAGACTGTATTTGGTGTTATGGCTAAGCACTTGAACCAGCTAAAGATGAACCCAGCAACTAGCTTTATTTCATTCATTGTGCCCTTTGTCCGCACCCCTACAAATATCCTAAAGTTTGCTCTTGATCGTACTCCAGTCGGTGTTGCGCCTCGTGCACTTATTGGAGACGGCGGTCGTTTTATTGGTAAGCACCTTATGGGCATACAGACTCAGTATAAGTCAGCACTTATGTCAAAAGACCCAGCCATCAGAGCACAAACTATGGGTCAGCTTACTACCGCTGTAGGCATGGGATCTACTCTAATGTATTACTTAGGCACTAACCAAGAGTTCTTTACTGGAGCAGGACCACAAGACGCAGACAGACGAAAGGCTCTTCAAATGGGTGGCTGGCAACCTTACTCAGTTAAAGTAGGTGACAAGTATTACAGCTACCAACGCGCCGACCCTATGTCTACCGTTCTTGGTTTATATGTAGATATGTTTGAAGCATACAAGTATCACGACGTCGACGAAGACACTATGTCCTATTTGTCTGGCGTTATGATGCTCTCATTCATCAACAACATTGCCAACAAGTCATTCTTGCAGGGTATAGATAATATGTTGCAGGTTCTTAGTGACCCTATTGGATCAACTACTAAAGCTGGTGGAGATATTGCCGCTGGATTTGTTCCCAACTATTTCCAACAAATTAAGAACATTGAGACTACTCGTGAGCTTAAGGAAGCCAGAACAATGTGGGATCGCATAATCAAAAGGACACCCTACAGCGACGAGCTAATGCCTAAACGTAACGCGCTTGGAGAAACGATTACAGTCGACAACCCTCCTTATGGTCTTGGTGTAATATCACCAGTCTACATACGTAACGTAAGTGATGATCCTCTCGACCAAGAGATAGCTCGTTTAAACAAGGGCTTTAGTGTCCCTAAGGCTAAGCTAATGAACGCCTTTGATATGCGTCAATCTCGCAACGAAGAAGGTCAAACAGCCTACGACCGCTACCAGCAACTTACTAGCGAGGTAGAACTAAACGGAAGATCACTTCGCAAGGCTCTTAGTGACCTCATGAAAACTCCTTACTACAAGACCTTAGAAGAGGGAACATCAGTAGACCTAGGTAAAGGTATTCAACCGCCTCGCGTAAGAGCGATGCAGAAGATTATTACTAGATACCGCAGGTTTGCTAAAAGCAAGATGCTTAAAGAATTTCCAGAACTTCAAGAAGAAGTAGACGCACTTATCCAACGCAGGAGACAACTATAACCCCCCTAAAATAATTAAAAATGCCTCAAACATATTATGAATACTCTGGCAGTGCCCTATCTGCCACCACTTACAGTGTGCCCTTCAAATACCTAGTCATCGACGATGTTAATGCGCTCGGTTTTAATGGGACTAGCTGGACTGCTCTAGCTCTTCACGCGGTTACTCCACGGGATGCAATCAATAACACGATTACTTTAGCTTCTGCGCCTCTTGGTTCTTACTCTAAACTTAGACTGTATCGTTCGACGACTACGACCCAACTGATTGACTTTCAGAACGGCTCTAGGTTAACGGAGAATGATTTAGATACAGCATACCAACAGAGTCTGTTTGTAGCTCAAGAGATAGCTGAAGACTCTAGTACTTCTCAGTTTGCCGCAGTAAGAAAGGCGGGAGCCGAGGTGGGCACTAGTCTATCAAACTTTGCGAGCGAAAAGCTCGTATCGGATGCAACTAACGGGTTAATTGATGGATCAAATACTCTTTTTAATATTACAGCCTTTACCCCACAGACTACAGAAACTGAGGCGTATCGTGTAACAATTAACGGGTTACTTCAGGCTCCAGATTCTTATGCAATTAGTTTAGCTACCCCAAATCTTGTGTTTGCTACAGCACCAGCAAGCGGCGCAGAGGTTGTTGTAGTAACAACCGCAAGTGCTTCTAACGCCGCTTTTGTTGACACTTCAACGCTTGAAATTACAAGCTCTAACTCAATTAATGTTAAAGACCTAGGCGTAACTAACGCTAAATTAGCTGGAAGTATTACACAGGATAAACTAGCAGGTGGTATCACAAATGAAAAGTTAGCTGGAAGTATTACACAGGATAAACTAGCAGGTGGTATTACTAATAACCAGTTAGCTGGAAGTATCGCAACAAGCAAACTCGCTGAAGTTATAGATGATGACACCTTTACTACAGGCGTGTCGGCAACCGCGTTGGCTAGTTCTGAAAGTATCAAGGCGTATGTAGACAATATAACCGCCAAAGTCTTTAGAAGTAGTTTTGTTACTATACCTGCCTATTCAGCGTCGAACGCTCCGATTACTTTTACTCACGGACTAGGTGCAGTGCCCGACCTTGTTCAATATCACCTAAAATATATAAACACCAATGCAGACGGAAGCGACATCACCGTGGATCACTATACCACTGGTGATATTATAATTATACCTGCTAGTAATTTTGAAACAAATTACTATGGTACAGTTACTAAAATAAACACGACAACCGTTGCTGTTAAGATCGGCTCAAATGGTCTCTTCTTCCCTACTTATAATACTGGAGCTAACGACGTTTTAGTAGCAAATCACTGGAAAATGCAGTGCATTGCATCAATCTTCCAACCTTAACCTCTTAACCCCCTTAACCTCTTAACCTCTTAACCAATGACACCTGAAAGCCCTTACGTGCCTCCCTTTATAGCAACCAGTGGAATTATAGGAACTTTAACCCTAGACCACATTAACACTACGGTAGCTATATGCGTCGGACTACTAACTATGAGCTATTTAGGAATCAAAATATACAAGGAGATTTTTAATACTAAATGATTGAATGGATAGGAGCTTTGTGGCCTGTAGCGGTTGGCTTTGTAAGCCTTGTTATCGTGCTTGCACGTATGCACTACAACATCGAAAGCCTCGGTGAAAAAGTAAAAATACTATTTGATTTTCATAACAATAGAGACGACAAATGAGCGAACCAGCAGAAAGACTACATAACTTACAGGACATTTTAATTGATGAAATGATCCGAAGGATTAAAACAGGGGAAGCCACAGCGGCTGACCTAAGTGCCGCTAGGCAGATGCTTAAGGACAACGGAATACAAGCAGTAACAACCGATGAATCCCCAATGCTAGAGCTGGTTAACAGCCTACCGTTTGACGATGACTCAGAACCCATTAAAGTAAATGAATCGTAATTATCGAAAAGAATATGACTCTTATCACAGCAGTGAGACGCAGAAAAAACGCAGAGCAGGACGAAACAAAGCTAGGCGTTTACTTGTGCGTGAAAAGGGTTCATCAGCTATGAAGGGCAAGGACGTTGATCACGTAGATCGCAACCCAGCAAACAATGCTAGGTCTAACCTTCGCATCTCTTCCAAAAAGAGAAACAGATCTCGAAATAAGTAAGAATGGAAATTCCAGAACAACTCAAGGACTTCAGAAACTTTCTGTTTGTCGCTTGGAAGCACCTTAACCTTCCTAAACCCACAGAAATACAATATGAAATTGCCGACTTCATGCAACATGGACCAAAAAGAGCCATCATTGAAGGATTTCGTGGTGTTGGTAAGTCTTGGATTTGCTCTGCTTACGTGGTGCACCAGTTGTTACTCGACCCCTCCAAAAATATCCTTGTGGTATCAGCCAGTAAGACACGCTCAGACGACTTCAGTACGTTTACTTTAAGGCTCATACACGAGATGCCTATTCTAAAGCATCTTATACCTAATTCTTCTCAGCGATTTAGTAAAATATCCTTTGACGTAGGACCCGCCCCCGCCTCTCATGCCCCCAGTGTTAAATCACTAGGGATAACCAGTCAGCTCACTGGGTCTCGTGCCGATATAATCGTAGCCGACGACATCGAAGTCCCCTCTAACTCAGCGACACACGGGATGCGCTGGAAGTTAGGAGAACAAGTAAAGGAGTTCGACGCTATTTTAAAGCCTCTAGATGGTTCCAAGGTGATATTCTTGGGTACACCCCAGACCGAGGACAGCATATACAACACACTGCTTACACGCGACTACGTAGCACGAATTTGGCCCTCTAGATACATTACTCAGTCCGACAACGAGACACAATACAACAACAACGTATCACCCCTTTGTGTAAACCTAGAGAAACGTGGGAAGTCTACAGAGCCTGTTAGGTTCTCCGACATCGACCTAGATGAACGGGAGCTGTCCTATGGTCGCTCTGGGTTTGCTATGCAGTTCATGCTTAACACGCGTAAGAGTGACTCTGACCGTTACCCCTTGAAGCTCTCTGAGTTGGTGGTGATGGACATTGACAACGAACTAGCCCCAGAGAAGGTCGTATGGGCACACAGTCCAGACCTAGCGTGGGATGGTAGTGTGCCTAATGTGGGCTTTAGTACCGACAGATACCATAGACCTCTAAAGCTCGTGGGTGACCACATAGCGTACACTGGGTGTGTGATGTCGATTGACCCCTCAGGACGAGGGCGAGACGAAACAGCTTGGGCTGTCGTTAAGATGCTTAATGGCTTTCTCTACGTCATAGACGCAGGGGGTATGCAAGGTGGCTATAATGACGACGTTCTAAAGAGTCTTGCAATAAAAGCCAAGAAGTTCCGCGTGAACGAAATCGTCGTCGAAAGTAACTTTGGAGATGGGATGTTTAGCGAGATATTTAAGCCTATCCTTTCTAAGATTCACCCGTGTACCGTTGGCGAAGTAAGACATAGTACCCAGAAGGAGAAACGAATCATCGACACCCTTGAACCGATCATTAACCAACATAGGCTCATCATCGACCCCAAGGTTATAAAGAGCGATTTTGAAACTGCCCAAGGGTACACCCAAGAGACCCAGTTGCATTACCAGTTGTTTTATCAAATGAGTCGCCTCACTTCCGCTAGGGGTGCTATCAGTCATGACGACAGACTGGACGCGCTTAGCATCGCTGTCAACTACTGGGTTGAGCAAATGGCACAGGATGCTGACCTCAAGATTACTGACAGGAAACGAGAGCTGTTAGACGAGGAGATGGCTAAGTTCACAGATGCCTTTTACGGGCGTTCTAAGGGGTCTAGAAGCGCTTACGTTTGGTCGTGAGACTCAGGGGTCGCTCTGGGTGTTTATTTGTGTTCTTAGGGCTTTAAAATCGGTCAGACGACTACGTCGTATACGAACACCTGTTTTATACGCTAAGGGCGTGTCGAATTGACTAGGGACTAATATGGACGAATGATGACGAAGACGATAAGAATGACTTATATCTGTATTTTAGGCTTGACAAGGGTCAACTAAGGTATACCTATAAGTGTCTTAGGGTTTAGAGTTTAAAACGTCTACATCATCTAACTAAGGTCAATTAATGAGTTGACAAAGTAACACTCATCGACCTTAATACCTTTATATTAATACGTGTTGTGTTGTATTATATGTGTATATGGGTCACTTTGAGTTCGCTTGGAGTGACCCTCTTTCTTTTATGGCTCCCTCAGATCAAATTATCGGACTTCTCGGTGAACACTTTAAAAACTATGTGCTCATTGTGCAGGACTACGACCACCCTCACCACTTTGTAATGCACAAATCGGACGTGTTCGCCGCCTCTGGGCTTATTAACGAGGCTCAAAAAGAGCTAAACGCAGAGATTGACGCGGTTGCCGATGGTGCTTTTGAGTGGGTTGACTGGGATTTGTCAGACGACGACGAAGAAACCACGGATTATTAGGTGCAAAAATGTGTTACCTTAACACTATATGTGATTTTTCTCCGATCCCCCATGCCCTTCTTGCGACTGAGTCTCAATCTCGCGCTCGCTCGCGCTGATAGTAAGGGGTAGGGGCACGTAGTGCCACTAGACTTCCTCCTCGTCCACCTTGGGGCACCAATGGTGCACCGCTAGTGCCCTCTGAGTGCCTCGACGAGCCAGCCACGGGTGCTTGCGCGTGTCCGTGTTTGCTGGGGTTTTTTGCTAGCTCCTGTACACGAGAGCACCGCAAGACCCAGCTGGAGCGTAGCGGAAGCCGGGTCGAGGATGCGGGGTTACACGCTGAGGGCACAAAAAACCCTAGGCATCCGAAGACACCTAGGGTTGGAATAGCAAGCTCCTCTGAATCTACAGAAGTCCAGAAGTATCTAGAACATCGCAGTAACGGTCACCATCCGTGCCCGTATACAACTCAATATACACTACGGCTCCAAGCTCTATAGTCGGCTCATCTACGCGGTTCTTTACCCAAGCATCACGAACGGCTGGCATACCTTGCTCATCAATATACACAACATCACACGCCCATTTCTTTGCGGGCACCTTTGAACCTTTCGGTGCACCATTGCGCCACTGCGTTTTTACACGCGCTTTAGTAACTACACGGTTCTTATCTACTGCGACTTCATTTGTTTCTGTATTATTCATATGTATAAGTGCTTCATATTTTCGGGAAGCTACCGATTTAGTATTAACAACCACAAGCAGACATGCTCTCTGGTCACCAAGACCCAGAGAGTATGATGCAGAGCTACACGCAGAGCTACACGCAGAGCTACACGCAGAGCTACACGCAGAGCTGTGCACGAGGGGCACTGTGGGGGACATGTGTGGTGTGCATGCGTGGGCGCGTTAGCGCTACTATGTTAGGGACGCCTACGATAAATGATAGTAGGTGAGGACCACAAAAAAACCCTAGGCATCCGAAGACACCTAGGGTTGTGTTGGTTGTTATGACTACGACGACTTATCCACGATACACTCCGATAGCATCTGTTTTAGATAGCTGAGTGACTATGTTGCGGATACGAATACTAGGTGCGATACCATCCTTTTGTTTTAAGGATAGTAGATGGTTTACTGTAGCTTCATCCAATTTGATTGTGATTGGTTTAGGAGTTACTTGTGTGTTGTCTGATGACAGGTTCATAATATTATATGTATATTTTGGTTTATGTGTATATTAGTGTATTAAAAGCCATCGCTATGTGACGGCTTGCAAGTGTCATTAGCATATATATAAATATACACCATAGTATTATAGTGAGTATGACTCCCACTGTTACGCTAGTATGATTGTATCATTTTTGTATTAGGGTTACTAAGTGCATTGGCTTTGAAGTATAGCCATGCGTTGGTGATGTCGCCGTTATCTAACTCAACGGGTATTTGTTTCCGTTGGTAGTGCCATGGGACACCTTCAAGTGTGTCTAGTGAATCGCGATCTTCTATTTTGTCTACTTCGTATACTTCAATGCGTACGTTGTGACCTTTACCAGCTTCGTCGAACATATACGGTAGGCTGGATGATATTTGCAGTGGATACTTGTTTATAGTGTAGCCTGTGCTAACTAACTTCATGCCAGTGTTGAATCTATCGTAGTTTCTACCGCCTCCTTTAAGAGTGCCGTAGACTGCAACTTTGTTGTTGTTTTCCCAGCTAGGATAATCTGTATCTGAATACCAATTATCGTAGTAGTCGTCTTCGTATAGGGGGTCACTACATATAGGTTCTTTTGCTAGATGACCGCTATATCTAGTGGTACAACTGGTTGATTTTTTACTATATGATGTGAGTGGTTGTGAGTATTTACCTGACCAGTTGTAGTGACCAGATGTATAACCCGTTCCGTAACCGATGTATTTAGCGAAACAGTCTGATTTGCTGTAGTATACACCTTCTTTTTTGTGCCATTTGCCGTGGCGTGTTACGTTGCCGTCACCGTCTACGAGTGCAAACCGTGTTTCTGTGAATGATAGCATTGCATCCCAGTGTTCTTCTGGTGTATTGCTTAGTATATCACATACTACTTGAGTGTCGCACTTGTCTTTTGATCCTAGATCGGCAACAGTGCCGTTACTGAATAGCCAGCGTTCTGGTTTGTCTACAAAGAACGGGTGACAGTTATCTAGTATGACCGGTCCTTTGGTTGCATACCTATAGTGTGCTACGAAGGGTCGCTTTACTTCTAGAAGTGTGCGCGCACGTTCATAGTCCATTGTTGTGATACATTCTAGATCGTCTAAGTAAACGATACCGAATCCGTCTGGGTTCTTAGTCTCCGCATTATCTATGTAAGTGGGATTAAGGCTTGTTTTTGCTTTTGGTTTATGTATTATTAGGCACATTGTATTATACTTCTGTGGTTTCTATTGTGTTGTTATGGGCTACTTCTAGAGCTTCTGTATTTAGAAGGTCGTCGTGTATATCCCATGAGCTTTGGTTTTGACTCCAGTGACGTTGTGCGTCTGTGAGTAAATTTCTAGGTCCTTCTGATTCGTGAGTGCGTAGATACTGAAGGATACTGGTTAGGTTAACTGTGGGGTCGTCGTCGAGCCATGCTTGGAACTGGTATGAATTGATTACCATAATTTTTAGGTCATCAATACGATTTTTGTATGCTGGTTCTAAGAAGTCTTTTATATCCCATAATAAGAATCTAATTTTTTTGTAAACATGTGAGTCGTAGAACTCTGATCTGAAACATAGATCATATTTGAAATTACGATACAATGTTTGTGTTCCAAACTCTACATCTAATCTACTGTTAACAGTATCCATAGTATTTATATATTGCTCTTTGTTTTCTACATAGTTATATATATGGCTGAATAGATGTTGGAACAGTTTGAATCTGCGTAGTAGTTGTTGTTTGTTGTTGATGCGACTTGGTAGTCTGAATTCTACACGACGTGGGTTGTCTTTCATAACAACAGCTCCATACCGTTCGTGGTTACCTGCACGTAGTTTTTTGTTATAACTACTGTAAGTATTTCTTAGTCGTTTTTTATACATGCTATATATAGGACCTACGAATTTTGATATGTCACTTAGCTCTATTTGGTAGTCACATATGTCATCTTCTTTGAATGCTACATTTGTATGACCACCGCAGTCGTAAGTGGTTTGTTCGTCTACGTAGTCTGATGCTACTACGTGTGCTTGGAATGTATCAAAGTCACCAAGGTTGTATATGTTGGTTACACCTTCTACGCCACAGCTACTGTCTGTTTCCCAGTGACTGAATAGTGGTTGTGTTTCTACTGCTTGACCACATCCTCGTCTACCATTTACACTTGTTTTTTCTACTTCAAATCCGATTGTGAATTTGTTTAGTCCTGCTACATCTGTGCGTGCTGTTGATGTGTTTGATAGATCAATAGGTCGTGGACCGTGGTGGTAGTCGTTGATGTAGTCACGAGTGTTGCGTGTTTCACCATACTCGCTACTACTACTTCTATGTGGTGCGTCTTCATGATAGTAACAATCGTGCTCTTCGTTGTAGTTACAGTGTTCTTCTAGGAAGTGTTCTTCATAGTGATCACAATACCTGATTGAATCTGATTGCGGTGTGTATGCACAGTCGTCAACTATTATTGGTATACCTTCATTATTTTGTGCAAATAGTTTTTCTATAAGCATATACGGCATTACTTCGTATATATTATTTACTGCTCGGTCATTAAAATCAACACCACTTATTCTTTCATACCATTCATATTCCATACGTAGAGTATTTACATAGTACAAGCCATCTATTATTGTAGCTATTTGTCGTGCCATGTCTACATGGTATATTTTTGTTTGTCTTGGGTTAACAATTACTAGTCTGTAGTTATGTAGCTCGTTTGCATAACGATCTTGTGGTATATTTTTATACTCACCATTTTGGTCTATTACTCGTATATATGGTCTTTCTGATATGCTTTCTACACTATGTATAGGTTTGCATACTTCTGCACACACATTATCTATTTCTGAATCTCTGCGTGCTCTGAGAAACTCAAACACATCTCTAGTTTCATAGAATTTAGTATAGTGTCCGATGTCTCCTGTTGATTGTGCTTCTGTGTAGTCGTAATACATTTTATTATATTGGTTTATGTGCGAGCCAGCCAGCCACCGTGACGGACTGCCCTCAACGAAGTGGGCAGACCGACAAAGGAAAAGAGAGGAAGCTTAAAAAGCATTGAAGAGTTAAGACGTAAGAGCCGAAGCGTTACTTTAGTGTAATGATGACGACGATTATTAAAACAAATTATATTGTGTTTTAGGCTTGACAGCTGTTATTTAGGGGACACTTATAAGTGTTTAAGGGTTTAGAGTTTATAACGTCTACGTCATCTAGCTATAGTTAATCTTATGGTGCACTCTTAGTGTTACTGATGATAGTTGTCGGTTCGCCTACGTGATGATAGTTGTCGGTTCGCCTGAAAAAATGCTTGACACAACACATTATGGGTCTCTTACTCGCCTCTCAAGCCTTTAGCTTTTTAAGGGCATAACCCAAAATACACAATGATTATACAAAACGAAGATGCACGCAACAGCTATGACGCTCAAATACCTGAATTTATGAAGTGGGCGCAACAACGAATAGCTAGAGAGGTTAAAGAAAACGAAGAGCTTGTTGATAAATACGGAACAGCGGACATTCATTCGCCTTTCATTAAAAAGACTAATAAATAATAACATGATAGTTAAAACCACTCCGCGACCGCCCTTATTTAAACCAGATACTGAAGCTATTTTAACCAGAGGAGTAAACGCATTAACTATGGCGTGTGACTCCTTGAACTCTCAGAACGAAGAACTGTTAGAAGAGATTAAAGGCTTGAACTTACAAATAAGTCGTCTTCAAGAAAAGATACTAGAAAACCCAGCAGACAAGGAGTAAAATGACAGACACGCTATCTCAAGAGCAGTTAAACGCTGATATGCAGACCCTAGGTCTTGGACGCTATCGTTCGCGCAACGAATCAGCCAAGAACCGAGATGCTGAGCTTGAGACGCGCTATGGTCAGAGACTCATGAGAGCCTCTCTGCCTATTTATGTTAAGGCTATTGATGACTGGATGCTAAAGATTGCATTACAGAAAAATCAAGCTCGTTACCAGATAGACGTCGTCGACTTAGACTCTAAGCTAGTGTCGTTTGTTGCCGTTAAGGGTATCTTAGACAGCATCACCAAGAGAAAGCCCTTGTCTGGTGTTGCTCACCACGTAGGTGCACAGATAGAAAATGAGTGTCGCTGTGCTTTTCTTTTAGAGAATAACGAGGAGAAAGGAAGTGGTATACTGTTGGGGGCTAAGCGTCGTAAGGGGAAAGCCTCTAAGATACGCCACGTTCGCTCTAGCATGAAGCATGAGGCTTCAAAGGGGTTGATGGACGCTTGGGATAAGTGGAGCCATAGGGACAAGCTTAACGCAGGTTTACACCTTGTTGAGCTGTTGCGTACATCGACGTCGTTGATTGAATACGTCTACATCGTCGACAGTAAAAGAAAAAAGAAACCAACTAGGTATGTTACAGCCACCAAAGAAACTTTAGAATGGATTGAGAACTTCAACGAACACCGAGAGTTGCTTGAGCCATTCTGGTTGCCAACCATTGAACTACCTACTCCTTGGGAAAGCGTGTGGGAGGGAGGGTATGATACTAAAAACACCTCCCTTCCACTGTTGCCGTTCATAAAGACATCCAATATGGATTTCTTAAGGGACATAAAAGGTTCTATAGATGCTCCTATGCGTGCCACAAATCTTATCCAACAAACACCGTGGCGTATCAACTCCAAGGTTTTAGATGTCATGGGGTGGTCTTGGGAGAACTCTTTACAAATAGGAGATCTACCTTCTAGGGAGGACGAGCATCTACCACCATTACCCTCAGACTTTAAAGAAAACGAGAAGGCTAACAAGCAGTGGAGGCAGATGGCGGCTCGTGTGTATAACCACCGACTAAGTACCACCAGTAGACGCCTGTTAGTTGCCAAGGTTCTTTATGTTGCCAATAAGTTACGTGGCAATCGCTTCTTCTATCCATCTCAAGTGGACTTTAGAGGGCGCATCTACAACATCCCTGCGTTTCTTGGTATCCAAGGACCAGATATGAGCAGGGGGTTGCTTGAATTTAACCGCCCATGTAAGATCAAGAATGATGAACAAGCCTATTGGTTGGCTATTCAAGGGGCAAACACCTACGGCAACGACAAGGTGACTCTAGACGAGAGGGTAGCGTGGGCTAGAAGCATAGCTAACGAGGTCGACAAGGTAGTACAAGACCCCAAGAACAACACCTTTTGGCACGAAGCCGATTCACCTTGGCAGTTCTTAGCTTGGTGTTTTGAGTGGGCTGAGTATTGCGCTACGGGTTCTGTCACTTCTCATCTTCCAGTTAACATGGACGCAAGCAATAATGGCTTGCAGATTCTTTCTATGCTTATGCGTGATCCATACGGATGCGAAGCAACCAACGTATTACCAACAGACACACCTGCCGACATATACCGAGTGGTGTCTGACAGTGTTGTTGCTAAACTAATCCACGACAGAGACACGGGGGGTAATCCCGTCGCTTCCGATTGGTTGAGCTTTGGGATAGACAGAAAGCTCGCTAAAAGACCCACAATGGTTTGGCCCTACGGTGGCACTTTTTATAGCTGTAGAGCCTACGTCGACGAATGGTATCAAGACACACTTAGAAAAACTAGGTGTCCTAACCCTTTCTCAGAGGACTTACGCTATAAAGCTACTGGCTATCTTGCTAGGTTAACGTGGGCGTCAATTAACGAGGTGCTCCTTAAGCCTAAAGAATGTATGCAATGGTTACAGGGGGTAGCTCTTGAGCTTGCTAAGCACAAGCAACCAGTTCAGTGGGTGACGCCTTCTGGTTTTCCTGTATTGCAGGACTACCGCAAGACTCAAAGTCAGCACGTTCAGAGTCTAATCAACGGGGAGGCTACACATATCAAGTGGTATACCGACTCCTCTGACATCTCAGCCAGAAGACAGAAGCAGGGTATGTCCCCAAACTTTGTTCATTCCCTCGACGCTTCAGCCTTGACTGAGTCTGTAATACGAGCTAATGAATACGGTATATACGACTTTTCAATGATACATGACTCTTACGGAACGCACTCAACGTCGTGCGCTTTATTTGGAGATTTATTAAGAAAATCATTTTATGACATTTTTAGGGTTGACTTGCTTGCTGACCTTAGATACCAAGTTATTGAAAGACACCCAACTATAAACATTTCAGAACCACCACGCTACGGAGATGTAGACATATCAAAGGTCTGCGACAGCACTTATTTCTTCTGTTAGTAATAACACAACAACAACAACCAAAAAGTAAATAACAATGAGTAAAACAATACCAACACCTGTAGGAAAAGCCTACTACCCACGCATAGATACAGCAGACACGAAGTTCAACCCAGATGGCGTTTACAGCTGTAAGCTCCACGTCTCTGAGGCTGATTATAATTCGTTTGAGTTGATGATGAAGGACATCGTCAACAAAGCATACCAAGAAGAGTGTTCAAAACGAGGCGTGTCCTCGCTGAAGCTCGCAGGAACCTCACCTGTTCGTGTTACGAAAGATGGTGATTACGAAATATACGCAAAACAAGTAGCAAAGAAGGACACTCGCAAGGGTCTTCTTACTTTCTCTGTAAGTGTATTTGACGCCAAGGGCAACAAGCTAGAAGAAGTGCCCAAGATTGGAAGCGGATCGACCCTCAAGATGGGTGTCGAAGTCTTCCCTTACTTCACTGATTTGAATGGCTTCGGTTATTCACTAAGGCTCAAAGCCGTACAAGTATTAGACCTCGTTGAATACAACGCGGGTGATGCGTCGAGCTTTGGGTTCTCCTCCGAGGAGGAAGGTTTCACAAGCAGTGGTGAGTCACTAACAGAGGCGTTTGACGCTAATGAGAAGACGCTGGAGCAAGCCCCGTTCTAGTACTTACCGTTCTCGTTTTGAAGAGACCGTCGCCTCCTCTCTGTCTGAGCAGGGGGCGACTTTTTCTTACGAGTCCGTTAAGCTCAAGTATGAGCGTCAGTGCGTCTATACGCCAGACTTTATACTACCTAACGGAGTTGTAATTGAAGTAAAGGGGCGGTGGATAGGTTCAGATAGAACTAAACACATCGCCGTAAGAGAAAAGAATCCAGAGGTGGATATACGCTTTTGTTTCCAAAATGCTTACAACAAGCTGAATAAAAACAGCAAGACAACATACGCAGATTGGTGCGACAAAAACGGCTTCCTCTGGTGTCACAAAGAGATACCAAAAGAATGGCTGATTTAACATCACAACTCACACACCAGCCGTGCGATTCCTGTGGCTCTAGCGATGCTTTAACCGTTAACACAGACGGTTCAACCAAGTGCTTTAGTTGCGGTGAATTTAATCCACGCGCTCACATACACACACAAACAACACACACACAAATGACAAATAGTTTTATACAAGGGGAGACGCTCGACATCCCTTCAAGAAAGATAAACCGAGACACCTGTAAACGCTACGGATACACCGTAGGTAATCTAAGAGGTGAGCCTGTTCACATAGCCAACTACAGAAACATGGATGGCACAGTGGTAGCTCAGAAGTATCGCACCAAAGACAAGGGGTTTCAATGTGAAGGAACTCCTTCTTTTTTCTTTGGACAGCACCTAAATCCTAACGGGGGTAAGCGTGTGGTCATCACTGAAGGAGAGATAGATTGTCTTACAGTCTCACAAGTCTTTGATAATAAATGGCCTGTGGTTTCTCTTCCAAGCGGGGCGCAGTCTGCAAAGGGCACATTCAAAAAGAACTTTGATTGGCTTAGCTCTTGGGACGAGGTCGTTCTTATGTTCGACTCTGACGAGCAGGGCATCAAAGCGGCTGAGGAGGTTTGCAACATTCTACCTGCGGGTAAGTGTAAGATTGCCAAGCTCCCACTCAAAGACCCTAACGAGATGCTGTTGGATGGTAAGGGAAAGGACATCGTATACTCTGTTTATAATTCTAAGGTATGGAGTCCAGACGACATCGTCGACGGCGTTGAGATTTATGACTTACTAAAGAATCCTAAATCTAATGAATCTGTTCCTTATCCTTTCTACGGTCTTAACGAGAAGACGCGCGGTATTCGTAAGGGAGAGATCGTTACATTTTGTGCAGGGTCTGGGCAAGGCAAGAGTCAAGTGTGTCGCGTTATTGCTCACCATCTGTTGACCAACACCGACAAGAACATTGGATACATAGCCCTTGAAGAGTCTCTTGAAAGAACAGCACAGGGCATACTAGGTGTCCACATGAATAAGCTCCTACACTTAGAGCCTCATAGTTTTACTGAGGACACTGAACAGGCATTTAAAGACACTGTAGGTAGTGGACGCTTCTTTATGTATGACCATTGGGGATCAATCCAGAGTGATAACTTACTTGGGCGTGTGCGTTACATGGCTAAGTGTATGGACGTCGAATACGTCGTTCTTGATCACCTCAGTATCGTTGTCTCTGGTCTAGGAGATGGCGACGAGCGACGCATGATTGACAACACAATGACGAAACTCCGCAGTCTTGTGGAAGAAACTAAAATTGGAATGATTCTAATTAGTCATTTGAAACGACCAGAAGGCAAGGGACACGAGGACGGGGCAACTACAAGCCTTGCTCAACTCCGTGGGTCTGCTAGTATTGCTCAGTTAAGTGATATGGTTATTGGATTAGAGCGTAACCAACAAGACCCAGAAAATGCTAACCAGACAGTGGTGCGCGTTTTAAAGAACCGCTTCAGTGGTGAGACGGGTGTTGCTACAGCCTTGCGTTATGATACTGAGACAGGTGCTCTTAACGAGACTTCATTAGAAATCGACAACCCCTTTTAAGATGACTACATTATTTTTTGATATAGAAACTAATGGGTTGTCTGACTGGACTCGACACAGCGACCTACATGATTTGCATTGCATGGTCGTCATCGACGAAGATGATAATGTATTTAGATACAGAGCCGACACTATTGAGGAAGGACTTAATCATCTAAAGCGGGCTGATACTATTATAGGTCACAATGCTATTAACTTTGATTACCCTGCGCTTCGTAAGCTGTTTGGGTTTTATCATACCAACGTGTGTGATACCATTGTTATGACTCGCTGTATGTATCCAGACATCAAGGTCGAGGACTTACGTGCGGGTCGAGATAGAAGCATCATTGGTTTTCACAGCTTAAAGGCTTGGGGTAAACGGATCGGTGTAGCAAAGGACGACTTTGGTGATACTACGGATTGGTCTCAGTGGTCACAAGAGATGGAAGACTACTGCGTCCAAGACGTCGTTGTCACTAAAGCACTCTATGATTACCTTATCGCAAAAGAACCTAGCCAACAGATGTTAGACCTTGAGCATAAGTTCGCTAGAGCTATGCGTAGTCAAGAGTGGAATGGTTTCCCTTTTGATGTTGATAAGGCTGAAGACCTAGCGCAGTTGCTGATCGTGCGTCGCGTAGAACTTAAGACAGAACTAGAGGAAATATTTGAGCCTACCATCCTACAGATGAAGTCTCAACTCTGGGATACTCCAGACGGCAAAGAGTGGTCTACAAAAAAGATGGCTCTGTCTGCGGGATACAAAGACGAGGACATCGTAAAAGGTAAACACAAAACCAAGACAATACCCTTTAATCCAGCTTCGCGTGACCAGATAGCCGAGAGGTTAATTAAGCGTGGATGGAAACCACAGGCGTATGAAGGTAAGCGTCCCGCCATTAATGAGGGCGTCCTTAAGTCTATAGGAACACCAGAGGCTTCTTTGCTTCTTGAATACCTCCTTGTATCAAAACGCTTGGGACAGCTTGCAGAAGGAAAGCAAGCGTGGCTCAAGCTAGAGAAAGGCGCACGCATACATGGATCTGTTATGACTAATGGAACAGTCTCTGGTAGATGTAGTCACCGCAACCCTAACGTGGCTCAAGTTCCTGCTGTAAGAGCACCCTACGGCTCCGAGTGTCGTGAGCTTTTTAAAGCACCAGAAGGCAAAGTCCTTGTGGGCTGTGATGCCTCTGGTCTGGAGCTTCGCGCTCTGGCGGGTTATCTGTTTCCTTACGACAATGGTGCTTATGCCAAGGAGATACTAACAGGTGACATTCATACCGCTAACCAGAAAGCCGCAGGTCTACAGACACGCGACCAAGCTAAGACTTTCATATATGCCTTTTTGTATGGCGCAGGTGATGCCAAGATTGGTGAGATTGTAGAAGGTTCTAATAAAGAAGGTAAGCGACTAAAGGAATCCTTTATGTCTAAGACACCTGCTATTAAGAGACTGACCACCGCTGTGGCTGAAGCTGTCTCAACAAGAGGAACACTCAGAGGCTTAGACGGACGTCCCTTACCTTGTCGTTCCTCTCACTCCGCACTCAATCTTCTTCTTCAATCGGCAGGTGCTGTTATCATGAAACAGGCTCTAATAGAGTTTATAGATACAGCCACTAAGCCTTATGAGATGCACGCTAACGTACACGACGAGGTTCAGTTTAGTTGTTTAAAGGAACACGCCGATGAGCTTGGTGGGCAGTTTGTAAGTGCTATTGCCAAAGCTGGAAAAGTACTTAACTTTAAGTGCCCACTTGATGGAGAATATAAAATAGGAAATAACTGGAAGGAAACACACTAATGGATACAGCAATTATTGATGGAGATATGATCGTATACAGAGCCGCCTCAGGTTCTGAACGCGAGATCAAGTGGGACGACGAAGTCTTCACTTTGCACTTAGATATGAATGAAGCTAGAGACAAGGTAGCTACAGCACTAGAGGCTATACTACGTAAACTAAACACCACTCAATACAAGATGGTGTTCAGCCCCTCTAAGAACTTCAGACACGAGATATGTAACACCTATAAAGCTAACAGAGCTAACAAGCGAAAGCCCTTGGGTTATCGTTATTTAGTTCAAGACATCTTTGATAAGTTTCATGGTGTCCGTTTTCCCAATGTCGAGGCTGACGATGCGGTTGGTATTTTATGTACAAGTGATGATAGTTGTATTGCCGTTTCTGGAGATAAAGACTTTGCTACGCTTCCGTGTCGTTGGTATAACTTCATGAAGGATGAGCTTACCGAGAGAGACGTAGACGAGGCTAATTACAATCACCTGCTACAGACTCTTACGGGTGACTCTACTGATGGTTACGCGGGTGTTAAAGGTATCGGACCAAAGACAGCGGAGAAGCTCCTTACAAAGAAAGGGGCGTCTTGGAAGACTGTAGTAGAGATATATGAGTCTAAAGGTATGACGGAGGACGAAGCCCTTCTTAATGCGCGTCTAGCTTATATTTTAAGAGCAGACGACTACGACATCAAAAACCACAAGATAAAAGCACTATGGACACCAGAAACCAAAAACAAGTAAAACTACCAGACTCTGGGGAACGCTCAGAGTTTAACACGGGCGCAGTCCGAGACTCAATGGTCGGTAAAGGTATGCCTAGTTTGATTCCAATAGATGCGCTTAGAAAAGTAGCAAGGCGTTTTGAGGATGGGGCTAACAAGTATGGAAGAGATAACTGGAAAAAGGGTATACCTGCCTCCAGATACGTCGACAGTCTGTATCGCCATCTTTGGCAATTAATGGAAGAAGACGAGCTTGAAGACCACGGCGGTGCTGTTATATGGAACGCTATGTGTCTCGTTCAGACACTAGAATGGATTAAACAAAATAAACTACCTAAAGAACTCAATGATTTAACAAGGGACTAATATGAAAGAAGCTGTAATACCAAAAGCCGTCGTCGACTATTTAAATGAAGTTTTCCCACTTAGGGATGACTTTAGCCACGCTGTAACTCAAGAGGCTCTCGTTTATTATTTAGGGCAACGCGCGGTTGTTCGCTTTTTACAAGATAAATATAAACAACAAAACGAAACCCTATCAACCACCAACTAATTATGTGTTCAAAACCTAAAATCGAAAAACCTACTCCACCTCCTCCACCTCCTCCACCTCCCGTGCAGACTGCTAAAAAGGTAGTGGACACCAGCCTTAAGGCTAAACGCGAAAGCAACAAGAAGAGTGGAACAAGTAAATTAACCATTCGTCGTCCTTCCGTTTCTATGAATAGTGGCGGAACAGGCGCAAGTATAAATTACTAAGTTCATGCCACAGAAAGTCCTTACGGTAGTTAAAGACGGGGTCACCTCAACACTAGGTGTCAACAGAGACATCCTTGCAGGTGTAACTACTCTGAGTAAAACGTCAGGCACAGTCCCTCTTACAGACGATACTACCTCAATCCAAGTAACCGTGGCGGGACATGCTGACATTAGTGGTATATATACAGGAACCACCGTAGCAGGAGCCACTTGGAATCAACAAGGAGGCGTTGCAAGTATTAGCGCTAGTGGTTTTAATGAGACAGACGGATACGAGTATTTACTTCAAGACGGTGATTCCGACCCACAGATACTTCTTAATACTGGGGCTGGTTTCACCGATAGACCTTGGAAGGCTGTTATTCCAAGCTCTATAACAATCACTGGCATCGCATCCACAGAAACCCTCACAGTAAACCGCACAGCCGATAGTGGTGGAGGAACTATGACTGCTACCACTCCATTGAGTGATGGCG
>VMHT01140768.1_pt1 | contig 37527 bp, 43 predicted proteins | sample 4693611 | NCBI WGS metagenome assembly VMHT01 (sample SAMN12280063, study PRJNA550983) | marine metagenome | isolation source: seawater sampled from same location over 5 years 0.02-0.2 micron viral filtrate | place: USA: collected off the coast of southern California halfway between the port... ...
ACAACAGACATTGGTAAAAACATTCTTGGAAAAGATGTTAAAGGTGGGCAATCTGCAGGGTTAGCGGGTAGCCCTAGTGGTGAAGCAGCAGGTAAAAAACCTGTAACGAAAGCTTCTGGTCGTGAGCGAAACCAAACAACAGACATTGGTAAAAACATTCTTGGAAAAGATGTTAAAGGTGGGCAATCTGCAGGGTTAGCGGGTAGCCCTAGTGGTGAAGCAGCAGGTAAAAAACCTGTAAGAAAAACTTCTGGTCGTGAGCGAAACCAAACAATAGACATTGGTAAAAACATTCTTGCAAAAGATGTTAAAGGTGGGCAATCTGCAGGGTTAGCGGGTAGCCCTAGTGGGCGTGTTAAAAAAAATAAGGGAAATAATATGAAAGCCGGAGGGCCGGTAAAAGCTAAGAAAAAGACAACCAGAAAATTTAGAGGTGATGGTATCGCTAGAAAAGGTAAAACTAAAGGGAGGTTTGTGTAATGGCTAAAAAAATAAAGGGTAAAAAAGGCACACAATCTGGTGAAGCAGGTTTAGAGAGAATAGAGGCGTATGCAAGACCACAGGTTGATAAAAGAACTGCGGCAGAAAAACGTAGAGATGCTCGTAGAGCAAAAGTCAAAAATATCTCTAAAGACGAACTTTACTCTACAGGAGAAACAGCTTATGAAAAGTTTGATGATTTTATAAACAAAATGGACAGCAAACTTGGTGCGGCTATAGGACAATCTCCTAAAAGCATAGAAAGCAAGCAGAGAAGAAGATTAAACATGAGAGAAATGTCTAAGCAAATAGATGAGGCGCAAGCTTTAAGAGACGAAAGAATGGCTGACAGACGTTACCAACAAAAGCAAAGAAAAGAAGCAGACGCAGGTGTGAGAAAAAGAGAACTAGAGGCTTTAGGCCTTAAAAAGGGCGGTAAAGTAAAAGCTAAGAAAAAGACAACCAGAAAATTTAGAGGTGATGGTATAGCTAAAAAGGGTAAAACTAAAGGAAGGTTTGTGTAATGACTAACAAGCCTCCTGATTTTCCTAAAGAATTAGGTAAAGTAGTTATACAAAATACTGGGGATCAGGTCGCAAAAGAAGAGAAAAAAGAAAAGAAAAAAGAAAAGAAAAAGTTTAGACCCACTATGGGTCGTGGCGGTGGGTTAAGCACAAAGAATATAGTAGAAGGCGGGTTGCCCGGTAAGAAAAATTTTAGTAAAGGTGGCCTTGTTAAGAAAAATGTTGACGGTATAGCAAAGAGAGGTAAAACTAAAGGACGTATAGTTTAAACAAAGGAGGTGTAGGGTGGCGTATTTAATTAGTAACATTCCATATACAAAGGTTTGGATTAGGAAGGAATTTACACATGGACATCAAAAATATCACGGGGAGTTTGTTCACGGATTGGCGGTGGCTGTTACAACGATGCCAGACCGATGTCTCAGCTTCCAAATCATATTTACAGGATGTGAAGAGGAAGAAGGCGAGAGTAACCCACATGGTGGGGCAATGTGGGCAAGGATGCCGCTCACAGCACTTTGTGGAGACATCCCAATGGATGAGTGGCCGGAGAGAATGGAAACCCACCTCGCACAACCGTGGGACTGTCCCTCACACAACCATTCAATCGTATCGCTCAACAGATGCAAACCAAGCCCGTGGCTTGCAAAAATCGCAGGAGAGTTTCACACAGCGAGATATCTCTTCACTGTGGACTTCACCGAAAGCGAAATCGCAGACTGTCCAGCACAACACAAACAGAGTCATGTCATGGTGTTAACAGACGGACAATGGAAAGGTAACATGGTAGCTCTTCCTAATAATAGAGTAAGAGTTACAAGCCCTGCATTATGGGTTACTGGCGAAGGAGCACCTGATTTTAGGCCTAGCCAACATACACATTGTGCAGAACAAGATGATTCATATATGGATCCAACAGTAACGTTTGATAATTTGTATGCGGAGGATGGTGATGAAAAAGAAGCTAACTGATTTAACAGGAGATGGTGAAGTAACCCAAGCTGATGTTTTACAAGGTAGGGGTGTTGAATTAAAATCCAAAGGAGGAGCAGTAATGAAAGCAAAAGGTGGTCCCGTTAAGATGCGTGGCGGTGGCATGATGGCTAAAGGGATGGCTAAAGGCGGCGCAGTAATGAAAGCAAAAGGCGGTTCTGTTAAAATGGCTAAAGGTGGTTCTGTCAAAATGGCAGGTGGCGGCATGATGGCAAAGGGCTATAAAATTGGTGGTAAAGTTGCAACTAAAGGTGGTACAAAAGGCGGCGTTAGTGGTGGTACAAAAGTAACCAGAGCTGATGGTATTGCTAAAAGAGGTAAGACAAGAGGAAAGAAAGTGTAATGGCTGTTAAAAAGGAACCTAAGAAAACTAAGAAAAAAGCAGGCTCTAAGCCAACAAACCCTGCTTTATATGCCCGTGTAAAAGCAGAAACAAAACGTAAGTTTAAAGTTTATCCTTCAGCATACGCAAATGCTCATTTAGTTCGTGAGTATAAGAAAAGAGGTGGAGGTTATGCTTAATGTCTCTTAAAGAGTGGTTTGGTAAAGGAAAGAAGGGAGACTGGGTTGATATTGGTGCTCCTAAAAAGAAAGGTAAATACCAAGCCTGTGGACGTAAGTCTGCTAAAGGAGATAGTAAACGTGCTTATCCCAAGTGTGTGCCAAGGGCAAAAGCTAAGTCTATGACTGCAGCACAACGTAAGTCTGCTGTTCAAAGAAAAAGAGCTGCAGGTAATCCGGGGGGTAAGCCAACTAATGTTAAGACTATAGTGAAAAAGAAACGTGCAAAAAGTAAATCCAAGAATACCTAGAAAGAAAGGACAACCTGCAAGGTCTAAAAAACATTCAGATTTATATACGGATGAGAACCCTAAAGGTACGATAAAAGGGTTAAAATTTGCAACAAAAGCAGATGCAACAAAAAGTGTTACTAAGATTAAAGGTAGTGGTAGGTCAAAAGCTCATAAAATACAAGCAGCTATAGCGATGGAACAAAGAGCAAGAGTTATGGGTAAAAAAGATGCCGCTGGAGTTTATAGAAAATATATAAATAGTGTGAAAGCAAAAAAATAAATGGCTACTACAGATTCTACAAGTTTTAATTTAAATTTAAATGATATAGCAGAGGAAGCGTTCAGTCGTTGTGGTGCAGAGCTTCGTACTGGATATGATTTAAAATCAGCAAGACGTTCTTTAAATCTTTTAACCATTGACTGGGCTAATAGAGGAATTAATTTGTGGACTATAGAAGAGGGTTCTATACCTTTAGTATCTGGTACGTCTACCTATGATTTACCTGTTGATACAATAGATCTTTTAGAGCATCAAATACGAACTGGGTCTGGGAATAGCCAACAAGATTTAACTATAAGTAGAATTAGTGTTTCAACTTATGCGACCATACCTAATAAAAACAATACTGGGAGACCGATACAAGTATTTATAGATAGAAAAACAGGAGCAACTAATTCATCAAGTGTAGTGCAAAACCCTCAGATAAAAGTATGGCCTGTGCCAGATCAGAGTAACACATACACTTTTGTTTATTTTAGGATGAGAAGAATACAAGATGCAGGAGATGGGGTAAATACACAGGATATACCTTTTAGGATGTTGCCTTGTTTAGTTTCTGGATTAGCTTACTATTTATCTTTAAAAATACCAGAAGCGGCTGAAAGAATGGCAATGCTAAAACAAGATTATGAAGAGCAATGGATAATAGCTTCTAGTGAAGATAGAGAGAAAGCGCCATTGCGTTTAGCACCAAGGGAGTTTTTGTACTAATGGGCTCTCCTTTTGCTAGAGGTAAAAGAGCTATCGCTGAGTGCGATAGGTGTGGTTTTAGATATAAATTAAAAGAATTAAAATCTCTTACAATTAAAACAAAAAATGTTAACATATTAGTATGTCCAGAATGTTTTGAACAGGACCAGCCACAACTTCAACTAGGGATGTTTCCTATAAACGACCCGCAGGCTATACGAAACCCACGACCAGATTTAACACAATTTGCAGATTCAGACTCTAGGAGTTATCAATATGGATTTAATCCTGTAGGGTTTAATAACTTTTACAATTTAAATTTAATTAATAATTTAAGTATAGAGTCTCAAGTAGGAGAGGTAAGTGTAACTATAACAGCCCAAGTGGCGTAAGGACTAAAATGAAAAGCAACCCTTTATATAAACAACCAATGAAGACCCCCGTCCCTAATACTGACGGTTATCCTAATAACATAGCTAACACGCAAACAGTAAAAACTAGAGGTACAGGTGCTGCTACTAAAGGTGCTAATTCTTCTAAAAGGCTTGCATAGTGAATTATTCTGAGTTATTTGAAACAATAAAGGGGTATTGTGAAAACGATTTCCCAGATGTTTCTTTTTTAAACAGTGCAGGAGACTCTAATTCGTTAACTAGCACAGAACAGTTAAATATATTTATAAAACAAGCTGAACAAAAGGTTTATAATTCTGTTCAAATACTAGATTTACGTAAAAATGTTACTGGAGAGTTATCTTCTGGTAATCAATACCTGTCAGTCCCTACAGATTGGCTTGCTAATTTTTCTTTAGCTATAATAGATTCTGCAGGAGCGTATACTTATTTGTTGAATAAAGATGTAAATTTTATTAGAGAGTCTTTCCCTAATCCTACATCCACTGGTAAACCTACACATTACGCTTTGTTTGATAACTCTTCTTATATTGTAGGGCCAACTCCGGATCAGGGATACACTGCTGAATTACATTATTTTTATTATCCCGATTCTATAGTATCTGCGGGTACTTCTTGGGTTGGAGAAAATTATGATTCTATTCTTTTATATGGAGCGTTAATCGAAGCGCATATATTTATGAAAGGTGAGGCGGATGTTTATGAAAGCTATATTCAAAGGTATAATGAGGCTTTGGCAGGACTTAAGCAGTTGGGTGAAGGTAAAAATAGACAAGATATGTATAGAACTAAACAAGCGAGGTACCAAGTCAAATGATAGGAAATAGTTCAGCAGTTATTTTAGGTGGTGGGGTTAGAATAATGACAACTTCTGGTAGAGGATTTACACCAGAAGAGATTTCTGAACGAGCTTTAGATAAAATTATAGCGATTAGTGATAAAGCAGATCCTGTAATTAAAAAACAAGCAAAAGCTTTTAGAGAGGATATTAAACATACATTGATCCACTACATGAATGAAGCTATAAAAAGCAATAAAGTTACTTTGATTAATAAACTTAAACAAGCAGGTCATTCCGAGGCAATAAAAATTTTAGAGAAATAGGAGTTAAAAATGGCAATTACACAAGCAATGTGTACTTCTTTTAAAGCACAAGTATTATTAGGTACACACAACTTTCACCCTTCAGGTTCAAGTGCTGCAGATACGTTTAAAATTGCGTTATATACTGCAAGTGCTACGTTATTAAGTGCTGGTACAACTGCGTATATAACAACTGGAGAATCTGCAGGTACAAATTATGTAGCAGGAGGTTCTGCGTTAACTGTTAATGGTGTTGACACGGGAACCACTTCTGGGTTTGTAGACTTCGGTAATATCACATTTAATAATGTAACTATTAATGCAGATGGGGCTTTAATTTATAATAACACTCCCTCTACTTCAGATAATGCGGGGTCTACTTTAACAAATGCGGCGGTATGTGTTTTAGATTTTGGAGGAACCAAACAAGCAACTTCTGGTGACTTTTCTATTATATTTCCGGGCGCAACAAGCGCTGCTGCAATAATTAGGATAGCGTAAATGCCTTCTACCACCACTTATGTTGGTTGGGGCACTGGGCCTTGGGGTAGAAATGGTTGGGGTGCGCCGCAACTATTAGTCACAGTAGATGGTGTAAGTGCTACTGCAAGTGTTGGAAGTGTTACTGTACAACTAGGTAAAATAGTTAGTGTTACAGGTGTAAGTAGTTCTGGGGGTGTAGGGTCTGTTACTGTTGGAACGGGGAGTAATTTTAGTGTAACTGGAGTTTCCGGTACTGGTTCTGTTGGAACTGTTACGATACCTTTTGTAGATGGGGTAGTAGCTACTGGAAGTGTAGGTACAGTTTTAATATGGGGGCAAGTGCAAACCGCACAAACCCCGAATTGGAAAGAAATCAAAGAAGCAGCATAGGAGAAAATTATGGCTTCATCAGCGTCACCAGATTTAAAAATTCAACTTATGGCTACCGGAGAAAACACCGGGGCTTGGGGGGATGTAACTAACACAAACCTTTCTGCTGTAGAAGAAGCAGTTGCAAGATCTACTAATGTAGCGTTTGCAGGTACGGCTAATATAGCTGTCGCTATTACAGATTTTGGCGCTCCTCCACAGGCGGGAAGAAGTTTTAGGTTAAATTTAACAGGAACAGGCACAGTTGGGCAAACCTTAACGGTTCCCGATATAGAAAAAGGCTACATTGTTAATAATGGTCTTAGTGTGGCAGTTAATGTAAAAAACTCAACTTCAACACCAACAACTCAAGTAGCTGCTGGTAAATCTACATATGTTTATAGTAAAGGGTCTACGGGCGTTGTCCCGGCTTTTGATGGAGTTAGTGCGTTAGGCGTTATTAACACGCTAGATGTTGGTGGTAATGCTTCAGTAAAAGGTACATTTAATTTAGGAGGTTCAGCATCTATTGCTTCAACCTTATATGTTACTGGCGATCAACATAATTCAGCAGAGCTTACTGTAAGAGGTGCTATCTCAGGTGCATCTACTCTAACAATTGGAAACACTATTTCAGGAGCAGGAACTTTAAATATTAAAGGCTCTGCATCTATTGCTTCTACTTTATCTGTCACAGGTGCTCAATATAATTCATCTACATTTACAATTAGGGGTGCTATTTCAGGTGCGTCTACTTTAAATATTTCATCAGATATTATAAGTCAAACAAATGTATCATCAAAAGGTACATTAGGGGTTGGGGCATCAGCTACATTTGCGGGTGCAATATCTGCCAACTCTACTTTAAATATAACAGGAGCCGTATCTTCTAATAGTACACTTACAACCACAGGAGCTATATCTGATGGAGATGGTAATTTAAGAGATGTTCCACAAGCTAGAGTTGTTAGTGCTACAGCAGATTTAGTTACAACTGATTTAGGAAATTTTGTACTAAATACTTTAAAGGATAATAAACTTACTGTCCCTACGGGAGATTTTGGCACGGGTCAAATTATATCGGTTGTAAACAGAGCCTCTGCTGCAACGATAGTTAATTCAGTTGGAACAACGGGGTTTATTATAGCAGGAGCAGCAGCTTCTACATCTACTGCTACTTTAGGTAATAATGGAGTATGTTCTATATTATTTATAGGTCAAAACTCAGCGTATTTAACAGGAAATGTGAGTTAGGCATATGACAGGTATTCATCAAATATTGTTTTCATCTTTTTCCGCTGCTGGTGGTGCGGTTGATACTTCTGTACACACCTTTAATTCAGATGACACTCTTGCAATAGGAGGTGCTACTAAACTAAATTGGCTTTTAGTAGCAGGGGGTGGTGGAGGCGGTGGTGGTGTAGCCGGTTCAAATAATGGTGGTGGCGGAGGTGCAGGTGGTTTTAGAAGGGGTCAAAATACTCCTATCACTGGTGATTTACATATTGACATTGGTGGAGGTGGAGCAGGTGGCCCTGCAAGCTCTAACGGAACTGTGGGCGAAGAGTCTAGGCTTTCTTATGCAACTGGAGGGGGCGGTCAAGGCCCAGAAATACTTACCTGTGCTGGCGGTGGTGCAGGTGGCGCACTTGGAAATGCAGGTGGTGCAGGTGGTTCAGGTGGTGGCGGAGGTGGTCAAGGTGCAGCTGGCCCTATCTCTCCTTTTCCCGGTACAATAACGGGTGAAAATACAACATCTCAGGGTAATGTTGGTAGTGGAAATGTACCACCTGTTCCCGGTGGTCGGCCGGGAGGTGGTGGAGGAGGTGCAGGTGGTGCAGGAGGGCCAATAGGTTCTAGTATAGGTGGGGCTGGTGGAGATGCTGTAGTATTTGATTTAGCTACACAATCTTCAGGTTCTGGTGGTACAGTTTATGCTGGTGGTGGCGGAGGTGGTACTGGCACTGGCGGTGCAGGTGGTGGGGCTGATGGAACAACAGTTGGTGGTAGGGGGTCTTCTGGGACAAGCAGCGTTGCCACAGCAGGTACAGTTAATACTGGAAGTGGTGGTGGAGGGGGAGGGGGTGCAACACCAGCCGGTGTAGCAAATGAGGGTTTTGATGGTGGGTCAGGTGTTTGTGTACTTCAATTAGTGGCGTAATATGGCTAAAAAAATGATTTATAGAATTAGTGGTTTAGATAGTGCAATCGAGTTAATTAGACCGGGGGCATCTTATGAGCTTACCCAAAATGGTTTTGAAATATGGAATGACCCAAGACCGCAACCAACAATAGAAGAATTAAAAGAAGTGCAGAAAAAAACAAGAGAGTTTGAAGAAAGTTTAAATCCAATATTTTTAAAAAACCAATTAAAAAGGTAAAAGGATGGATATTTGAGTCACAGTTTTAAAACAATCCATAATTTTCCTGCTGATAGAAATAAAAGATTTCATCCTTGGTGCTTCTGGAGCAAAGCATTTAATGATGATGAACTACAAAAAATTATAGATTTGATGGACTCTTCTAAATTAACTAAAGGTAAAGTTATATCAGGCACAAAAGCAAAATTTAGTAACGTAAGAAAATCTAATGTTAAATTTTTTAATTTTAAAGATGGTGTAGGGTTAGCTGATTGGATTTTTTTTAGATTAAATGCAGTTATAGAAGGTATTAATAATCGGTATTATAATTTTGATTTAAATGGATACGATCATTTTCAATACACAGTTTATCATGGAAAGGAAAAAGGCAAGTATGACTTTCATATGGATACAACTATGGATCAAGATAAAACGGATAATGACTGTAGAAAATTATCAATGACATTTTTATTAAGTGAACCAAATAAAGATTTTAAAGGCGGGGAGTTTCAAATTAATGATTCAGAAGAAAAAAATGCTAGAACTATACCAATGAATAAAGGAGATATAATATTGTTCCCATCTTTCATGCTACACAGAGTTAAACCTGTAACAGCGGGCGTAAGAAAATCAATTGTAGTATGGGTTCTTGGACCTAAATTTAGATAAATAGAGGAGGTTATAACTATGGCACATTTTGCTGAACTTAATGCGGATAATATAGTTATAAAAGTTGCTGTAGTAAACAACGATAAGATTAAAGATTCCAATGGGAATGAATCAGAAGCGTTAGGTATTGCTTTTTGTAAAAACCACAGAAACTCAACAAATACTTGGGTTCAAACTTCTTATAACACCAGAGGTGGAGTTCATAGTTTAGGTGGCACTCCATTAAGAAAAAACTATGCAGGTAAAGGATATAAATATTATCCAGAACACGATCTTTTTGCTCCTCCCTCTCCATACGTAAGTTGGGTATTAAATACATCTACAGGTTTATGGGGTGCTCCAACAACTGCTCCAACTTTAACAGATGAACAAACAGCAGCAAATAAAATATATGTTTGGAATGAAACCAATTATCAAGCTAACAATGCTAATGGTTGGGAATTAGTAGATAAATTAGTTTTATAGATAGGTAATGAATGAAAAATGGATCCAGTAACATTATTATCGGCAGCTTCTTTAGCTTTCAATGGAGTCAAAAAAGCCGTACAAGTGGGGCAGGATATAGAGGTAGTTTTTAAACAATTACAAACGTGGTCGGGTCATGTATCAGATTTACAAGAATGGATAGGGCAAGATAAAAAGTATAAAAAACCTAGTTTATGGCAAAAATTAACATGGGACAAAAGCGAAACAGCCGAGGCATTTGATGAACTTATTGCAAAGAAAAAAATTGAAGAGATGGAAAAGGAAATCCGACATCTTTTTACATGGGGGAAATTACACCACCTCGGAATGGATGGACCATATGGTTATAAAACGTTCATTAAAATTCGTAGAGAAATTAAAGATAAAAGAAAACGTGAAATATATAATCAGATGCGTAGAAGGAAAGCTTTTTTATATAACACGAAAATGGGTGTATTTATTGGAGCCCTTGTATTACTCTTAATTTGGATGGGCAATTTTTTATGGGAAGCAATTATGGAGGCAAGTAAGTAATGTTAAATTTAATTGGGTCGTTATTGCCGATTGGTGAAAAATTAGTGGATAAGTTAATACCTGATCCTCAAGCTCGACAAAAAGCCTTAAAAGAATTAAAAGCAATGGAGCAGTCTGGAGAGTTGGCAAAACTTTCTGCTGACCATGCAAATACTGCAAGTGCTAGAGAAAGAGAAATGAAAATTGCAAACTCAGAGTTTGCTCCTATGGTAAATAAAATCATAGTTCCGTGTCTTGCTATTTTAATTGTGTTTTTAACTTTTGGAATGATGTCGGCAATTTTGTTTATGGACATTGAGTCTGGTAAAAATTATGAGATAAGTTTGTATATTTTGGGCTTGCTCTCAGGAGCCCTAATGTCGTGTATCAACTACTACTTTGGCTCCAGCACTGGCTCTAAAGAGAAAAGTAAAGAACTACAAGATATGTTTAGTAAGAAAGAACCAAGAATATGACCGAGTTTCATTGGGGCAAATATTTTACTCGTAGCGAGTTTCAATGTAGTCATAGTCATACTTGTGAAATGAATCAAGAGTTTATTAATAAACTTAATAAACTTAGAGAAGAGTATGGTAAGCCTTTAATTATTAATTCAGGTTATAGATCACCAGAACATCCTATAGAGCTTGTTAAAAAAACTCCGGGTGCTCATACAAGTGGTAAGGCTTGTGATATTGGTGTGTCTAGGCAAGATGCCTTAAAATTATTAGAGTTAGCTATAAAACTAGGTTTTACAGGTTTTGGGATAAATCAAAAAGGCGGTAGTAGGTTTTTACATTTAGATACTTTGGAAAACAGTAGTGCAAGACCAAGACCGACAATTTGGAGTTATTAATATGTCTTTTTTTGAGTTAGTAGTAGGCGTAACAATAGGCTTTTGTATTTTCTTTTGGGGTTCCCTTTATTTATTGGTGTCTGTATAAAATGGCTTTACAAAAATTACAATTTAAACCCGGAGTTAATAGAAACATAACTAACTACTCTAATGAGGGGGGATGGTTTGAGTGCGATAAAGTTCGTTTCTTAAATGGATATCCTGAAAAAATAAATGGGTGGGAGAAATACACTTCTGTTGAGTTAGATGGTATTTGTAGAGCGTTATTTAACTGGGTAACTTCTTTTAGTGATAATTTTTTAGCTATAGGAACTAATAGTAAAGCTTATATAGAAGCTGGTACAAACTTAAATGACATTACTCCATTACGAGATACACCATCTGCAACAATGACAATAAATGCTTTTTCTGCAACAACTGGTTCGACAATAATAGCTGTAGCCGCTACAGCGCATGGCACAAACACAGGAGATTTTGTAACTTTCTCAGATGCTACAAGTTTAGGTGGAAATATATCCGCTGCTGTGTTAAATCAAAATTATGAAATAACTGAAATAGATGCTGATAACTATAGTATATCTGCAACAGCTACTGCCAATAGTAGTGACACAGGTAATGGGGGGAGTTCTACTGTAGGTGCTTATGAAATAGCTGCCGGTAAGGGTGTAACTTCGTATGGATATGGTTGGGGCACTGATACATGGGGCAGACTTTCTTGGGGTTCTGGGTCTTTACAACCTATTTTACAACCGTTGACTGTTTGGTTTTTTGATAACTTTGATAATGATTTAATAATGAATGTTAATACGGATGGTAAGGGCGCTCCATTTTATTGGGAAAGAGGAGCATCTACTGATCCTACAACTGTATTAGGCACAAGGGCTGTTAAACTTTCTACATTATCAGGAGCGGCTAATGTTCCTGCAGAAGTAGGACAAGTAATGGTATCTCAAACAGATAGACATTTATTAACGTTTGGGGCTTCACCTTTTTCAGGACTTACTCAAGCAGAGGATACTGGCACGTTTGATCCTTTATTAATAAGATTTGCAAATCAAGATGAGCCGCAAAATTTTAAACCTACTTCTACCAATAGTGCGGGGTTTATTAAAGTTAGTAATGGTTCAAGGATAGTGGGTGTTTTTGAAACAAGGCAAGAAATTTTAGTATTTACAGATGCAACGTTGAACTCTTTACAGTTTCTTGGTACTACTGATGTTTTTGGGTTGAGTGAACTGGATACAAACATATCTATAGCAAGCCCACGATCCATAGCTGGGGCTAGTAATATAGTTTACTGGATGGGCACAGATAAATTCTATGTATATACCGGAAAAGTTAGCACACTTCCTTGTTCTTTAAGAGATCATGTTTTTAATAACATAAACTATAATGCTTTAGCTTATGTTTATGCAGGCACTATAGAATCTCAAAACGAAATCTGGTGGTTTTATCCTTCAGCTCAAAGTGTAATAAATGATTCATATGTAACGTATAATTACAAAGAAAATGTGTGGTTTTATGGTAGTTTGAATAGATCTGCTTGGATTGACGCTAACTTAAGGCAGTTTCCTCAAGCAGTAGGAGAGCAATTTGTATTTAATCATGAAACTGGAGTAGATGCAGATGGTTCTGCTATGACTGCTTTTATTACATCATCTGACTTTGACATAGGAGATGGAGAGAAATATACTTTAATAAAACGAATAATTCCTGATTTAGATTTTACTGGTTCTAATGCAACAGAACCTACTGTGCAGATGACTGTCACACCTAGAAACTTTCCGGGAAACACAGCCACCACAGAACCTGATAAAAATGTTATTGAGACCTCTGTAAATGTCTACACCGAACAAGTATATTTAAGAGCTAGGGCAAGACAGATGGGATTTAAAATAACGTCTAATACATTAGGTACAACTTGGAAGTTAGGGTCGCCAAGGTTAGATGGTAGACCAGATGGGAGAAGATAATGGGAATGAGGTCTTTTCGGGCACCTCCGTTACCTTTACCTCCTAATGAATATGAACCGTTATATTTTAATCAGTTATTAAATGTTTTATCTTTATATTTTACGCAGTTAGATTCACAGAACCCTCTTAATATAGAGGGATTGGTTTTAACTAATTTAACAGAATCGCCTTTTGGTTTACCCCCGTTTAGTTTATATAGAGAAGGACGAGATGTTAAAATATTATTACCGCAAGATTCACCTGTTTCCGGAGTTTCTTCGGTTATTAACTTAGGGAGTGTTACAGTAAGTGTTTAATTTTTTTACCTGCAAAAACAGTCTTTACGGCAGTACCCACCCTATACCTCGCTGTTGTAGAGACTGGCAGGCTTTAAATAATATGAGAGAAACGTATGTCTATTTATAACCCCCGATTTTTACCAAGTGCGCCTACTACTAATCAATATTTAAAAAATTTAGGTTTTTTAGAGCCTGTTTCAACACCAACGGCAGTCGCACCAACCCAACCTTCTGTTGAAGAAGGTGTAAATCAATCGTATTTAGATGTGTTTAAAAGACCTGCAAGCCAAGACGAAATAGATGAGTATGTAAAGGAATTTGGTGCAGATAATGTATATGATGCAGGTGAAGAAGCTGCTTTAGAGGGTAGGTTAGCTGCAGTAGTAGGAAAAGATATAGTTGGTGATACAGTAGAAGGAGGAGATGTAGGAGGAGATGTAGGAGGAGATGTAGGAGGAGATGTAGGAGGAGATGCAGCACCAGATAGCACTCGTTTTTCATCATCTGAGTTAGGGTTAGATGATACCGAAAATAAAAAAACAGATACGAAGATATCCGACCTACCTACTCCACGTGTTGTGGAAGATGCTCCAATTGCTACAGGTTTAAGACAGGTTTTTGACCAAGTAGTAAAAAGACCTCCTAGTGCTGAAGATATGGATTATTACCCAGAGTTATATGGACCAACTCTTGATTTTGAAGAAAGGGCTAGATTAGCGAGAGCTTTACGTCCAGAACAGTTAGCGATGTTTAAAAGAGAGTTAGATATTCCTACATTAGATTTTACTACGTTTGGAACGGCACCCGTAACGACAGGTGAAGGTGCTACGGCAGGTATTGAAAGATTAAGACCGACAGATACAACAGGGACTATGGCGGGTGTTTTTGCAAGTCCTCAGTTTACAACACCTTATTCTATTGATACTCAACAACAAAAGCTACCTGATACTTTTACACAACTTGGTGATTTGTTTGGCGCACAATATAAAGCAGAGTTAGCAAAAGAAGCGGCGGAGGAAGCGGCGGAGGCAGAAGGTAAAAGAGCTGGTGGACTAGCCAGTCTAGGATATAGACGTGGTGGTGTGGTAGATGAAAACGGTATACCTCGTTTATTCATTGGGGGACTGTTTAAGGGTATAGGTAAAGCATTAAGAGGTGTAACTAAAATAGCTCCGTTTGTGTTGCCCTTTATACCGGGGTTTCAAGCTCTTAGTTTACCAATGCAATCTTTAATTGCAGGAGGTGTTGGTGGTTTTAGAGATGGTAAGTTTGATTTAAAACGTGCGTTAACAAGTGGTCTTACAACGTATGGTATTGGAAGTTTAGCAAGGGCTGCGGGCACACCTGTTGGCCCAGAAGGTGGTGGAATAGATGCAGGAGGCGGCATAAGTATAGAGCCGGGAACAGGCGCTGCGGTTAAATATGGTCCTACTGGAATTGAAGGATTTCAAGGTGGTTCAACTATAAGCACAGCAAAAAATGTAGTCGGTGTAGACCCCATGATAACTGGAAATACGGGGCAAACCCTTGGTTTTGACCCTAGAACCTTAACCACTCAAACTGGACAATCTATAAACACTGGAGTTGATATTGGAGCTGGAACTGGTAAAGCAATAGCACCTTCAGGTTTTGGGATAGACAGGTTAAAAGCAGAGGCTGTTGGTACTGGGCAAAGAATGGCTGACACGTTTAGAGGTTTAACTTCGGGAGATATTGCTGCTAAAGAGTTAGTTACCCCTGCTCTAACAACTGTTGGAGGTATAGCAGCCACACAAGCTGGAGATGAGTATGCTAAACAACAAGCAGAATATAAATCTTTAACAGCAGCAGATGCAGCAGATAAAGAAAGAAAAAGAAAACGTATATTAGAGACACTAAGAGCAAATCCATATGGTTATAACAAGGGTGGTGTATCTGCGTTGCCTCCTAGATATTTAGATGGCGCAGGAGATGGGATGAGTGACTCGATAAAAGCAAACATAGGAGGTATGCAAGAAGCACGTCTTGCAGATGGAGAGTTTGTAGTTCCTGCTGATGTAGTGGCAGATATCGGTAACGGCTCCTCAAATGCAGGAGCTGAAAGATTATATTCCATGATGGATAGAGTTAGACAGTCTCGTCATGGCACAACGAAACAACCACCTGAAATAAATGTAAACAAAACGTTACCAGCGTAGAGGAAAAATTATGGTACAACAAGTAACTCAAGTAACAAGTGATATACCTGAAGTAATAGAACCGTATTTTCTGGGCGATCCTGATGAGGGTATAACAGGTGTTTTACCTAAAGCCCAAGAGATTTTTGCAAAAGGTTTTGATGAAGTATATGGTCCCGGCTCACAAGCACTTATGGGTCTTGGTAGTATTGCACCGATGTCTGCAGGACAACAAGAACTTGGTAGGCAGATAGCCGGACTACAAGCTCCAGACGCATTTGCTACGGCACAACAAGCTCAAGAAGCAGGTATTAGTGGTCTGTTAGCTGCACCGGGTAGGTTTGATAGTGCGGCGGCACAAGCATACATGTCTCCTTACCAACAAGCTGTTACAGATATAGAGCAAAGAAAAGCGATTGATGCTGCTAAAAAGGCACAACTTTCTACTAACTTAGCATCAGCTAGACAAGGCACGTATGGTGGGGCTAGACAAGCTCTTTTACAAGGGCAAAGAGAATCGGGGCTTCGTCAACAACTAGGCGATATTCAATCTAAAGGTTTGCAATCTGCTTTTTTAAATGCACAACAACAGTTTGGAGCAGACCGTGCTGCACAAATGGCAGCGGCTCAAGGTCTTGGCACACTAGGACAACAACAAGGCGTATTAGGAGTTCAACAACAAGCTGCAGAATTAGACCGACTCAAAACACTTGGTGCCTTTGGTGATTTACAAAGAGGTATTACGCAAGAAGGGTTAGGAGCAGAAGCAGCTTACCAGAGACGACAAGACGAATTTGGGCAACAACAGCTTGGGAACTTAGCAAATATTCTTCGTGGTGTTCCAACTACTGATAGCACACAAACAACTGCTACACCTCCACCAAGCTTTGCCTCACAGTTAACAGGTCTTGGTATTACAGGTTTAAGTTTAGCTAAATTACTAGGAGGCTAAAAGTGAGTATAAAAGCACTAGAACAAAGACAGCAAACCATAGAACAAGGTTTGGCACAAATTAAAAATAAAGAACAAGCAGATATAGAAGGAATGGCTAATGCTTTTTTAACCTCTTCCGATCCAATAGGTTTTATTGGTAGATTAGCTAGTGAAGCACCAACTAAAATAGCCCCTGTTGTTAATGCAGCTAGAAGAAAAAAGAATGAGTCCATGCAAGCACAGGTTCCACAACAAGAGACTGTTACCACTGCTGGTATGCGAGAAGTTTTTGAATTATCTCGCCCACAACAACAGCAACAACAGCAACAACAGCAACAACCAGATCCAAGACAGACAGCAATTGCAGGTTTACCAATAAGGCCGGATATGTTTAAAGCAGGTGGTGGTATTGTTGCTTTTGCTGGGCCAGAAGGTTCTTTTGTGCGAGATCAAAGATTGCTTGAAGCTAAAAAAAGAAGGGCAAGCGATGCAGCGTCTTTTTCAAATTATCTTCTTTCGCCTAATTTTTTAACCGGACGGTATAACTATCCGGGTATGGCGGGTGTTACAAAAGCATTAGAAGCACAAAACCAAACGGTTGGTTCTGAACCTAGCAGTTTTGTAGGTGCTTCTGCTGAATTAAAAGCCGAGCCTTATTATGATGAAAAAACAGGTAAGGTTATATACCCAGAAGGCTACACGGATATAAAAGAGGGCACTTATCCCGAAAGGTCGGATGTTAGAGATTATTTAACAGAAGGAGAAAGACAGGGTTTTCTTCCTCAAGAAGGCAAAGAACCGACCGTGGACCAAGAGCGTAAAGCTGCAGAATACTTTGCAAAACAACGTGCTGATGAGGAAATATCTGGGGAGGATAAACCAAAAGACGAAGGCGTTGGTATACCAGATACTCCTGAGTATAAACGCAGGTTAATGACTGATATATTAAGTGATGCCGACGCTACTTTAAAAACTCTTGGTTTAAGTGAAAAAACACTAGACTCAAATGTAGATTATATTGGAAATGCTAGACAAAAATTAATTGATTCTGGTGTTGATTTAGAGTTATTAAAAAATCAAGCTAATAAATTAGGTGATGAAAGATTAAAACTAAAGAAAGATAAAAAAGAAGCACTTGCGTTCTTTGGCTTAGAAGCAGGGCTTAACATACTAGCCGGTAAAGATCCAAACGCTTTGGTTAATATTGGAGCTGGAGCTGGTAAAGCAATAGCACCTTTGAGAAAAGATTTAAACAGAATTAAAGACGCAGATACAGCTTTAAGGAAAGAACAAAACACTTTAGCTATAATGGAAAACGAACAAGCTAAAGGTATAGCGACTATGAGCGAAAAAGAACGTGTTAGACAAGAAGATAAAGTTGAAAGAGCTAACTTTAAATTACTAGAACTAAAAACTAATCTTGTCAGAGATTCCATAAAAACAGAAGAAGCAAGGTCTTTATTGAATACAAGAATTAGAAGTGCTGAAAAAATAGCTAAAGGTCGTGTTGAAGGTGCTGAAAAAATAGCTAAAATCAGATCAGGAGAAGACACTTTATTAAACAGAGCTAGAATTTTAAGTGTTAGAAGGAAAGCTGAAGAGGATGAAGCGAATAAAATGGACATGCTACGTTTGTATGCGAGCAAAAAACCTGAAGATAAGGCAGAATATGATAGGCGTATAAAAGAAGCAGGAGATGCAGCAGAAAGATATTTAAGAGGCAGCGTCGGCGGGGTTTCTAATTTAGATTTAAGTGGATTTTCACTTCTTGATGATAAAGGTTAAATATGGCTGTATATAGAGTTCAAGCTCCAGATGGTTCAGTTATTAAAATGGAAGGGCCAGAGGGTGCTACGCAAGAACAAATATTAGGTTTTGCTGCACAACAATATGCTTTGAAGAAAAAACAAGAGGAGGAAGAAGTGTTAGAACCTCCTCCAGTAGACACTGAAGAGCGTGGTTTGTTGGACACTATTGGTAGTGCTTTTGTTCGAGGGACAAAACAAACAGGTATGCTTCTTGGAGATGTACTTCCTGCTATGGTAGGTAAAGCAGTCGGTGCCGACGAATATGCTAGAGAGCAAATGGCAGAAGCTGCTGAGGTTCAAAGAGAAATACAACAAAAATATCCAGCGTCTTATCCAGAATTAAAAGATATAAAAGGCATAGGAGATGCAGTATATTTTGCTGCTGAAACTATAGCTGAACAAATACCTAATTTAGTAACTGCAATAATACCCGGTGGAGGTGCGGCCGCAATAGGTGCTAAAGTCGCAGCTAAAAAAGCTTTGACGGAAGGTGCTAGAGAAGTAGCAGAGAAAGGATTAACTGGTGTTGCAGCAAAAGATCTTATAGAAGGTAGGGTTAAAACTGCAGCAGCAAAAGCGGCTGGAGGTGCGGGACTAGCAGGTACTTATCTTGGTTCTTATGCACTTAATGCACCAGAAATATTTCAAAACGTTTATGAAGAAACAGGAGAGTTAGCTCCCGGAGCTGCTGCTTTAGCAGGTTCAGTGTCGGCGGCGCTTGATTCTATTTTACCTGCTGGTATTGTTGCAAAATTGGGGCCTGCAGGAAAAACAGATATTGTAGAAAAGATTTTAATTAAGTCCGGCATGGCTCCCGGATTAACAACAGCAGCAGTAGCTGGATTAGCAAAAGGAGCCATAACAGAAGGTCCCACAGAAGCAACACAAGAAGCTATAAGTATAGCTACAGAAAAGTTTGTAAGTGATAACAGTAGTGTGTGGGGTAGCAAAGAATTTAATCGTTTGTTAGAAGCCGGAGTAAGAGGTGCTGTTGGAGGTGCTGGTATATCTGCGGGTGTAAACGTTGGGCAAAAAGTTCTACAAAAAGAACCAGTAGACCCTACCGATTCTGCTAGTGTTCAGCTTAGAGAAGAACTTTTGAAAAAAGAACAGGAAGAAGTAAATGTAGCATCAGAAGCTGTTGGACCAGAAGTTGGAACAAAAGCAAAAGAAACTAAAACAGCTCCAATCGACGATACAGTAAGAGGGCTTGGTGGCGCTGCTGTATTAAAACAACAAGAGTTAGTTGGGCAAGAAATACTTGCAAAAGAAGCTTTATTAAAAGACCCTGATAGTGTAGAAGCGAATGTAGAAGAAGAATTAGCCATTCTTAAAAATAAAGAAAACGAATTAAATAATTTAACGGCTAACCCAGAGCAGTCTTTTAAAGTAACGACAAAAGTAAACGAACCTGAATTAGAAATTAAAAATCCGCCTCAAGAACAAAGTAAAGAGTTTACAACTAAAGGGTTTGTGTTTGAAACCCTTCCTGTTAAATTTTTTGAAAACGTAGACGGTTTTAAACCTAATGATATAACTTCATTAGTAACTAAAAATCAAATAGATAAATTTATAGGGCCGGAAGGCGTTTTTGCTAGGTATTATAATATCCCTATAAGACAAGAGCTTGTACCTTTGGAGAACGAACTTGTAAAAAACGCCATATTAAACAAAAGAATTACAGCGGCAAAAAACTTAAAGAAACAAACACCAAAAAAAGTTTCTGAAACAGTAGACTTAACAAAAAAAATAAAAGCACTTCAAGCTGCAAAAAGAAAAAGTAATAAAAAATTAATTTCAGAGTACACGAATCAAGTTCCTTTAGATCAAAAAACTAAAGAGGCTCCTATTCCCATAAGTATAAAAATTGCTGAGGGGTTCACGAACAAGAGAGACTCTATAGCTAATGTAAGTGATTTAGAACCAGAGATTACTAATCGAATTTTTGCTATAGACGAATTAGCAAATGTGTATGAAGCAATAATTTCACCAGACACAGCCGCATTTCCACTATCAACTGATAATGCTGGCAGTCGCAAAAATACTTTCCTTAATTATCCTGACCAAACAACTAAAGATTTCCCAAAAGACCAAGTTAGAGTTCGAATAGATACCCCACAGTTTCAAAATTTAATAAGGGAATTAAAAACAGTTACAGGGCTTGATAAATACAAAGCAGATTTTGCTATGTTTACAACAGAGGATAAAACAGGGGCTAAAACAGGGGCTAAAACAGGGGCTAAAACAGGGGCTAAAACAGATGATGCTACAAAAGACTCAAAGGGTGTTGGGGTAGATACTGCTCCGCCTACTACTGAATTTAAATTTGATGAAAAAACAGAACAAAAAGCAAAAGAAGTATCTATAAAGCTTAACCAAGAAGACCCTTTACTTCCTGTAGTGGGTGAAAACTTTAGTGACTCTTCACAGGAAAAAGGATACAACATAAACGGACGAGATAGAACTACAACTAATAATTTTGGTTCTGACTATGTAAATGATAGACAAGCTTGGGAAAAACTAAAAAGAAATTTTTCTTTTAAAAACTTAATGAATTTGGCTAAAGAGCAAAGAATTAATTTATTTAAGATATACACTCTAAGAATGTTAAATGATACAAACAACATGATGGGTGCAAGAAAAACAGGTCAGTTTGGGGAGGCTTTAAAAGTAGTTGACAATTTAGTTGCAGATAGAAACCAAGTAATAAAAGAAGCTGAATTAATATCAAATAAAATCCAAAATTTTAGAACAGGTAAAACAAAAGGTAGAGATAATAACTACATATTGACAGACTTAGCTAGTCTTATGAACTCTGCTACTATCCGTAAATTAGACCCTTCTGAAAAAGCTGATTATGAAAAACTATCTGCAGATGACCCCTTAAGAACGGGGTGGGATTCTATGCCACTAAGAGCAAAAGGTATATATAAAGACATTAGAAATTTTTATCAAAAACAAACAGATGAGTATGTAGAATCTCTTATAGAAAAATATCAAAGACTTATAACTACCTCTGAAACAGACCCCCAGCTAGAGCAAATAAAACAAAATAGGATAGAGAAAATAGCTAAAACATTGTTTGAGTTCGGCACTCAGGAACAAATAAATAAAGTACGTTATGACGATTTACTTAAAAAAAATATAAACTATGTTGATGAGTACATAAAAAACTTTGAAGCTGAATTAATATCATATGAAGACACTAGAAATTTACCAGAAGATAGGTTTAAAGCGTTAGCTGGAGATGACCCAGAAGCCTACAAAGGAACTGTAGATGATAAAATAAAATATTTAGGTAAAAAAGTTAGGAAGTTAAAGAGTAAAAAGCCTAAGCGTATAAAGCCTTATTTTCCTTTACGTCGTTACGGACAATACTGGTTTTTGGTTAGAAAAGGAGATAAAAAAGGGCCAGAAGAATTTTATATGTTTGAGTCGGCAGTAGATAGAGACTACTGGATGAAGGAAAGGCAGAAGGAACTAGATGAACAGGGAGATTCAGAATTATTTATACCACCTGTAGATGGAGGAGGTTACGGAGATAGATTATTTGATTCTTTGCAAGAGTTTGACGCTTCTTCTCAGTTAGGTGAAAGAATAAAAGACATGGTTGAAGAAATGGCCGAATTAGGTAGGTCTTCAAACAAAACTTTAGACCAAATGAAAGATGACATTTTAGATAATATAACGCAGTTAATATATTTATCTCTTCCTGAAGAAAACATAAGAAAAGCTTTTATAACAAGAAAGGGTATTCCCGGAGCAAGTACAGACCTAGCGAGAACTTTTTCTTCTCAAAGTATTAGTTTTGCATATCAAACAGCTAGACTAAAACATGTAGATAAATTTTATACCTTAATGAATAATGCTTCTATAGAAGCAAAAGCAGACAGGAATTTAGCTAGACAGTCTTTAAAATATGATCTTATTAATGAATTAAAAAATAGGTCTGCTCACGTACTAGGCGCAACTCCATCAGGTTCTTTTGATAAGCTTTCTAATAACATAGTCCAGTTTACTTTTTTATATTTATTAACAGCACCTGCCTCTGCACTCATAAATATTTTAGGTATGGGCGCTATTGGTATGCCGTATATAGCATCTAGGTTTGGTTTTACAAAAACTGCTGCTGCGATGACTAAATATTCTGCGAAGTATGTTTCTACATCGCCTCAAGTTACAAGAAAACAAAAAGTAGATGCTCAAGGTAATCCTGTCGTAGATGAGTTTGGGGACCCTGTATACAATGAACAGACCACTAGATTTCCTACATTAGAGAAAAAAATAAATGAGTTATCCGGTGATCCAAAAAAACAAGAAGTTTTGCGAAAAGCTTACCAAAGATTTCTACATGATAATGATGTAAATGCTTCATTAACTCACGATTTTATTAGTGCAGCCGACCCTAAAACTTTAATAAAAGGTACTAAAGATAAAACTATAGAAGCAATTTCTGCTATATTCCATAACTCGGAAAGATTTCAAAGAGAGATAATGTTGATGTCAGGTTTTGAGTTAGCATATGATGCTAATGTAGCTAAATACGATAAAAAAACTCAAAGAGGTGGTATGAATCTTGACCAAGCGTTTGAAGCAGCAATTCAAGAATCTAAAGACTTAACTGCTATGTCCATAGGAGATTTTACAAGAGCTGGAAAACCACCCGTTATGACTGCCCCACTTCCAAAAATAATATTCCAATTTAAACAATATTCTTTAATACAAACATATAACTTAATAAGAAATGCTTTTGTAGCATTTAAAAAAGCTCCCGGAGATGACCCTCAACTTCAAAAAGATAAAAAAGAAGCAGCTAAACGTCTTGCAGGTATGATAACAATGACAGGTTTATTTGGTGGTTTAGCAGCTATGCCTATATATACATTTACTACAACTGCTATAGAAGCTCTTTCAGCTATATTTATGGATGAAGAAGATCAAATAGAAGACGGTGAATCTTTTATAAACAACATACTACGTCAAACGGTTGGAAACAAAGGCGCTACTGTATTAATGCGAGGTCCGTTGGGACAATTATCTAATATAGGTGTGTCTGAAAGGGTAAGTCTTGATTTAGTTAGCCTGTGGATGAGAGATGGAGGATACCAAGCTACATACCAAGATGCGTTTAAAGAGGGGTTATTTAATCTTGCGGGTCCTACTATTTCTTTAGCTGCAAATGCGGCTAGAGCTGCAGATTTATATAATAACTATAACCCACAAGCTGCAGTGGAGGCTATATCTCCTACAATAGTTAGGAGTGCATTAGTTGCAAAAAGATATATTGATTCCGATTACAAAGCTACTTCTGTTACGAAAGGGACGGTAATTCAAGAAGACTTAGATAATATAGACATCTTTATAAAATCAATAGGTTTTACCCCAGAGAACGTTTTACAAAAACAAAAAGCTATGATAGCTAGAAAAAGTGCTGAACTTAAAATACAAAGACGTAGACAAAATATATTAGGGGGTATATTTTTAGGTTTATATTCTGATGACCAAGACACTGTTGATGCTGCTATGGAAGCTGTTCAAGTATTTAATAAAAAATACCCTGAATACGCCATAACAGGAGACACAATACAAAGTTCAATACTTCGTAGATTTAAAGGTGTAGTAGAAAGAGAAGTTATGGGTGGAACATCAATAAACAGAACCTTATACCCAAGACTAATAGAAGAGTACCCTGTACCATAATAATAAGATGTACAATGACAAAAACCAAATTATTAAACCTATCGTCAAAAGAAATAAGCCAAGCGTTTTTATTAATAGCAAGCTCTAAGTTAAAAGAAAGAATCCCAAAACATTTAGAGGGGTTAACACAAGAAGAATGGGAGCTAATAGAAATATTGCTAGAGAATTTAGAGTTAGAGCGACTACAATCAACAATACAGTAAACTAATTAGTTATACATGCCTCTACAAAAAAGTCCAAAAAGTCCAAAAAGTGGGAATTGGACAATTTGGTTTTTAGACCTTTTGTGTTTTAAACAACCCCCATAAAAAAACCCCGCACGGGGCGGGGTAACTTAAAAAAAGGAAACATCAAGGTAATTATACTACTCTAATCTCCAAAAACGCAAACCTCTTATTTTTTTCTCAATAACAGACTTACATACCACCTTGTATTTTTTCTTTTTAGCCTCTTTTTTAACTTTAAATTCGGCTTCTTTTATATTTGTGCAGGGTAAGAAAAAAGACCATCCGACCTTTAAATCAACCCAGTGTATTTTATACTCAACTTCCTGTATTTTCATTCTTCAACTTTTCTATATATCCATCTAAATCAATAAATCCTGATACTGAACAATCAAGTTCGTAACACGCTACAGCAGGGGTTGCAGTTTCTAACCCTTTATCTATTCTTTTGTTCAAGGAAGTTAAATAAACACCGTCATTTTTAAGAGAACTAAGAACGCCACGTAAAGTTATTTGGTTTTCCGCACAATATTTTTTAAAATGCTTTGCTGCTATATACATTTTACGAGTGTCTGGTTCTATACGAACACACAGCTTTGAACTTCTTGGGGTAAGTATTGGTAGATGTTCAGCAGCCGTTCTTCTATCCGTATCGTTATTAATAACTAAAATACTATTTCTGTTTTCATTAATAAACTCCCCCACTGTAGCTGCATGATCCGCAGATGGTGCCTTTATCTCAGAACGTATTGTTGCCATATTCTCAACTATCCAGTTTTTTACCTTGCCTACATCTATCTCAGGTGGAAGAAGACCTAGCCTTTTTGCTATACGAGCACCTCCAATATTGCAAGCGATTATGGCAGACCAAAATCTCTCCCTAGAAGAAAAACCTATTTGTTTATCTATTATTAATTGAATATCTTTTATTTCTTTAACCACAGCCTCTTGGTTTTTCACTAAATATTGTGCGTAAATAGGTCCGGCTAATCCATAGTTTTCCGACAGTGCATCATCAAACATAGCTTGTGCAAACTCTTTAGGCATTTTACTCTCTGCTGGAACGTCAAACTCCAAAAAGCGCATAAGTTCTCCATCAGGCGTTTGTTTAACAGCACGTAATTTATCCACCATAGAAGAGTTAGAAGTAGTTACTGCAATCGTAGCCCATTTTGTCATGTTAAAACGCTCTTCATTTACTGCAGCTTTCATCCTTCCTGCGCCCCTACCTTGCGTAATAGAAAACACAAGTTCAGAAAACTGTTCTCCCGGCATGTTAGTTACTTCGTCCATAGCTACAGCTATGTTATTAAACAACCCCATTCTATGTATTTTAGTGGCAAGAGTATCTTTAGGAATTAAAAGGAGTTCGTTTGGGTCGCCCCACACACTCATAGCCATTTTAAGAGCTGTCGTTTTACCTGTTCCTGACGTGTTATTAACTAAATTAATTATGCCTCCTTTATAATTTAAGAACTTTAAAAGAGGAGCGCCGAATCCAGTAAAAAAACCAAAGGCCTGTACGTGCATATCACGTTTACCATAAACAGCAGCAATACTTTTCCAAGTATCCAAGTTACCTATAGGTTTAGTTACATCTGCATATTTCTTTATTCTTGAAGAGGGGGGGCTAAACAAAACAGTTTCTGCATTTATCTCCTTATCCCCTAAAATAAATTTTGTGTCGTTATCTGCCCATCCAAATTGTGATCTCATAATCTCTGCCTTTTTTATTACTTGTAAATTTTTAAACGATCTAATTATGTAATTAATTATCTCAGCCATTTGTTTTTTACCACCTACCACCCCGTTATGTGCAAGCTTCTTTTTTGCTTCATCAACCGACAATATGTCTTGAGCAGAAATAACTAACATTTTTTCGCCATCCAAAGGCAATATGTGCTTTATAACAGCTACCTCTCCATCTATAGGATCTATCATTCGTTTCATCAAATATAGATCGTGCTCATAAATAAGTTCTGGTGGGCTGTCCTCTATTCTGGTATACACCCCACCCGTGGCACCTAATTCAAAAGGATAAGGAAGTGGTGGTCTTTCCTCTTCAACTACATCATCTTCTTTTTCCTTTTCTTTATCAATACTGTTTTGTGCTAACGCTAAATCACCTAAAGCCAGAGGGTTTGTAATCTTCCCTTTGTGCGAACAATCTATACATCCGTCTGGATTTAATCCCTCAAACGTTTTACACGCATATGGTTTGTCTATCGTTTTGCTTGCTGCATCTTCCGTATCACTATGGTCATATTTAGATGACCCTTTTGATATAAGATGTATAGCCTCTTTACTGTCGGCGCAGTTAGCTGCTATAGAAAGTCCTGCCCTCCACAATGGGTACTCAATACTTTCTTGGTTATTTTTAATATGTTCTAGCTGTTTACACCCCTTTATGCTTTTAAATATAGTTTGTGTATTTTTTACCACCCTAGAAGTTAAAGCATCTATTTGTTTTCTATCAGGGGTTAGTTCAATGTGCCCTACAATATCTTTAAATTGAAAAAAATTTACTGGTTTACTAAAACAGATTATTTTACATTCTGTCGGAGGGTTGGACTTATGATTAAAAGTATTTGGTAAACGTAATATCCTACCCTCGTCATCAGTTACAGCCGGGTCGGCATAAAACTTATGTTTTACACATAAAGCCTTAAGTGATTTAGCAACAGTTTTCCATTCTTTAGAGTCTATGTAATTCTCAAGAACCCAATAAACGTGCATCCCGTTACCAGAATTAATTATGGTTGGTTTAGGAAGTTTTAAAACATCACAAAACTGACGTAGAGCTGCAGCCCCCTCTCCCTGATCTTTATACTCTTTGAGAGGGCCACAGTCTATGTCTAAATAAAAAGTTTTACAATATTCAGCGGTTGCTTGAGACCTTTTATCGGTGTTATATCGGTTACACCCAAAATAAATATTTCGGTTCTCAGCTTTCCATTTATCTGCTAATTTATATGCCTCTTCAAATGTTTGAACGCACTTTTGAGGTATATCCCTTTCGCCTTTAAACCCACCTACCCAAATCCAACCTTTATCAGCTAAAACATGCTCTAAAAAATTCATGCGGCATCATCAGAATCAGTCCAAGCACTCATCACAGACTCTAAATCTTTAGGCTTTTTTGAAGTGATTGACTCAACTTTTTTAGTTTCTTTCTTTTTTGGTTCGACATCAATAACATTTTCTGCAGGGGCTTCTGCTTGTTTAGATGTAGATGAACCAGAAGTTTTATCGTGCTGATTCATAACGCTTTCATTATAGCTGCCAACCCATTTAACAAAATCTTGAAAGGTCTTCTGATCTTCAGCAGTAAGCTTAACTTCACCGTCCACTAAGCCTAATTTAGGGACGTGGTATATGTTGCCGCTTTTATTCTCTCTACTATCAGTATCAAACTGAATAGTAATTTGTGGTAATAATTTATCCTTTGCTGCAATTTCTTTAATTACAGCTTCAAATAATTTAAACCCTTCTTTTTTAAAATCAGCAACAAACGGAACCCCTTTGGATTTAGAACAATCCAATGCTTCACCAGATTCATCTAAAGCTTTATCAAAATACACCTCACCAAGAACAGTTCTTACTCTATCTACATCTTTTTGTTCTTGTGGCAAAGAGGCATAATCCTCAACATAACCTGCTTGTCTACCACAATTAAACCCGCCATCAGTATCAGGCAAATTGCTTTTTAAATTAGTAGCCAATGTGGTTTTTATATAACGATTGTCGTCAACCACATAACGTTGATACATGAACCTTTGTAAAAACAAACGCACTTTAGGGTTCTTCTGATATATTTTAACGCCGTTTGGCAAAGTAAGTTCATAAACACCTGCTTCAACAGCTATATACTCGGTGCTTTTGCCCTTTATTTCCGTCGTGCCTTTTACGCCCTCGTGTAATATCTTTAGTCTAGCTAAAGTGCTAGCCTTTGCTTTTGATTCCATATCTTGAGACATACCCATAGCCTCAGCTAAAGCCCCAAAATCTCCGTTAGTAAGTGTCAAATCTGACATAATAAATCCTCCGTAAAATTAAAATTAAACTTCTACTTCCATACCCATTTTTCCCATTACCTCAAAAAAATGTTTTTTGTCTAATAAATCTGTTGTTTGCGTAAAAGATAAACACTCATCAACTTCTTCAGACATACTTCTTTGTCTAACATAATCGAGTTGTTCTCTATCTAAATGCAACACAGGTTTAAAAGAAATCCTTTCGTACTGACCTTCTTCAACAACTTTCACTTCCGTCACTAGGCTGTTTATACTTTGCCCTTGTTGTAATAATCTTTTTGTATACTGTAAAAACCCCATCTCTTCAAAAATATTCGATTTTTTAAATAACGACGTGCTAGATATAATCATTTGATAAACTGGACCAGATAGAGAATCATGTAAAAGCACAGCGGTTTTTTGATGGAACTTACATGCTCTCGATTCACCGTTACCACTACCTTGTATATTGTTTGGGCACATCGCACAGAATTTAGATTGTGGCTGAGGTGCTTTAACATCTGGTTTTCTTGAATCAGAAGAAAAACACACAGGAGCTTTTCTTACCCCTTCTTCAAAAGGTGTGTCATAGTATTGTCGATGGATGTTAGGTGCTGCTGCTATAACAACAAACCGTTTAGCCGCAGCTACATCTTTGGTAGTAAACCGCTTCATTTTCGGCGCACTATTACCGAGTGTTTACTATCAACATTTAATCCTTCTGGCAATAGATCAGGGTTCTCTTCTAAAAAAGATTTCATGTTTGATTGATGAAGTCTGCGCTCTAATAAATCAAAAGCCTCATGCTCTTGAATAAAATTATACATAGAGTCCCAGTTGTCAGTCCAAAACCTAGATTTTAAAGTTGTATACGCAGTTCCATGTGGAGTCTTAACGCTAGTAGCCCCAGTGTTTTGTAGAAAAGTATTAAGGTGCTGAGATATTACATCTAAATCTACATTTAAATCTGCTATACGTTGGTCAGCTTCTTTTTTTATTCGATCCCGTATTGTTCTAATTTTCACATACGTAGATACCAAGTCGTTGGCATTTATCGGTTCCATTTGTTTCCTTTTGTAATCAAGATTGTTATTGTTCGTTAAACAAATTGCTACATTTTTATACTACCACCCTAAAAATTTTATTTCAACCGTTTTCTACCTCCTTTTTATATAAATCTACTAGCCTTGTGTGCGTTTTAAGTTTATTTTGTAACATACTATATAAACGTTTTTCCACAGGGCTTCCAAAAACATTCACGATAGTCATATTACTTGTTTGTCCCGGTCTATCTATTCTTGCGTTTGCTTGTAAATAAGTTTCCAAAGATGTAACAGGCGCATACCAAACTATAGTGTCAGCCGCAGTTAATGTAACTCCATGTGATGCTGCTTGTGGTTGAACTATTAAGACATGTGGGTCTGTGGCCTCTTGAAAGTTTTTAAATATCTCTGTTCGTTTACCAACAGAAACAGACCCATTTATAATCTCATTAGATATTTTATTTTTCTCTAAATACTCTTGGAGTAATTGTATTGTGTGACGAAATGGGACAAACACTATTACCTTGTTGCTCGCTTCGTCAATAACTTCTTTAACAACCCTCAACCTGTTCGATACATCAAACTCTATTACTTCCTTAGTGTCGGTATAAACGGCACCTCCAGATATTTGAAGTAGTTTGTTTAAATTTACAGCAGCATTAACAGAACTTATTTCTTCCCCGGCGGCTGTAATAAACATGTCTTTCTTTAGTTGTCTGTAATACTTATCTTGTTGAGCAGTTAAAGGTGCTTCTCTATCTACATGAGTAACTGGTGGGAGATCTAAACATTCGCTCTTTGTAAATCGCACAGCAGGCTGCAAAAGTTTAAAAACTGTGTCTTCGGCTGTAGTTCGTGGAATCCATTTAAATCTTCCAACATTTAACATAACCATATCTCTAAACCTACCAAAAAACTGCGGGCATCTATCTGGCACACACATTTTTCCAAGCCCAAAAGCATCTACTGGAGATTGTGCAGCAGGAGTTCCCGTCATCATCCATAGCCAAACATTAGGTGTAGCCAATCTTTTCATGGCTTTCCACCGTTTAGTAGATACAGATTTGTAAGCATTAGCTTCATCAATAATTATTAAGTCAAACCCTGCTTTGCTTATATCTTTTTCAACAATCTCTACACCGTCGTAGTTGATTATTATGAACTCTGCGTTAGAGTTAATTACATCTTTACGTTTTTCTCGTGCACCATATGCTACATTAACTGTCCTATGGACCGCAAACTTAAAGAAATCGGCTTGCCAAGCAGAGTGCATAATTGATAGAGGGCAAACAACCAAAACTTTTTTCACCTTCCCAATACTCATTAAATAGTCTGCAGCCCATATAGCAGATGCAGTTTTACCCGTGCCTTGTTCATTAAAGCAAAACCCACGTTTGGTTATGGATAAAAATGATGCTGTTGTTTTTTGATGGTCCATCGGTTTAAACTGACCGCCCCATTTATAATCTCTTTCCATAGGAGATGGTACATTCTTGAATCGAAGTTCTTTTAGAGCTTTTGCCTCTTCAAACCCCCAATTTACAAGAACTCTAGCAAGCTCCGAACTATTAGCGATTATTTTACTTTTGTTAATCGAATTAGTTATACGGTCTGGGTATTTAGTATTAACTAATAAAGCTTTGTTATCTATAACTTCCATTAAGCGTTCTTCTTTACTGATCTATCTGAGTTACGTTTGAATGATCTGTTCGTGCTAGCCTTAACCACTCTAAGATTTTTCTTTTTATTAGTGCCGCCTTTAGATAAAGGTTTTTTATGGTCAATATCTTTACCCTCTCTTTTGTCGGCCTTACCGTTCTTGTTTTTATCTACGCCTGTTTTATCCATGGCGTATCTAGCACGTTCACGAGCATTACGTCTTTCTTGTTCTTTACGGTTTTTTTGCTGCACATACTCTTTCTTGTACGGTCTCGGTTTATTTATGTATGCCATTTCTTTCTCCTTTTAATTTTTCAATTTCTACTCCACTACGTATTTCGTCGAATGTTTTTTCAAAAGTGTAAGGCACTGTAGTTATCCTTAAATTGTTTTTATACTGCTGCATTTGAACAAAAAAGGGCTTGTCTATCCCACACTGAAAACACCATACTTTTATATGCAAAATGTCGTATGCTTGTGGGCCCACCCCCCAACTTACAGTATCTTTTTTAGTAGACTCTAATTTACCCCAAGATAAATGTCCGAAATTTAACGTTGTCCCACCGCAGTGATGACAACACATTTCATTCCAAGTAATTGACTTGTTGCTATATTTTATTGTCTCTCCATCATGGTGGCCGATTGCTTCACCGTTAGTATACGTATCGCTAAATTTTTTCATATCTCACATCCTCCTGCAGTGCACGCAAGTTCTTGAGTGCCTTGTACATTATCTACTTCTTCAATTAATCGGTCCCAAAAAATCTCTTCGGGCATTTTTGCTAACATATCTTCGTAAAGTTCTTTGGTACATTCTTCGTATGGTGCTTGTCTATACGTTCCGCCATCGTAAGGTAAAAAAGATATTCCTGATATATCATCAAAATTCTTCCAAACCCATGCCCCGACAGCCATCCAATCTTCGTCTTTAACTGAAATAGTTACAGATGGTTTATGCTCACACCAACACTGTTGGTACATTAACCATAACTCTAAATGCTGTGTTGCTGTAAGATCTTCTCTAACTCTAGCGCCCTCTGGAGCTTTTATAGGAAAAGAAAAAACTGATGTTGAATCTGGCTTCATTACACAATCTTCTGTAGGAACTCTTGCCTCTTTTAAAAAAGCAGTTAGGGGGTCTTTCTTATCTCCCCGAACACGCCTAATATAAAAATTACTATGTCTCGGATGAATACCACTGGCAGAATTAACAAGCTGACTAACAGTGCCAGAAGGTTTGACGCAAGTAATAGCGGTAGATTGATTAATACCAAGAGAAGTGGCAAGGTCCAAGTTTGTTGTAACAGCAACCTCCCTAAGAATCTTAAGTTTATCTTTGGTCTCATCTGAAGTCTCCGACATCCATTTATTATCAAGTATACCCGTTAGGCTTACCCCTAACAATCGCTCTTCTTCTGTATTTTTTTGCCACACCTTTCTCAAGTATGGAAACTTAGTTAAAGTAGCCTGCCATGTTCCAAGAATAGTAGCAATTTCTACTTTTTCTTTTAGCGTTTCTAACGTATCACTCTCACGAACCACTACCTCTGAGAGGTTACAAAACTGCCCGCCAGAACCTGTTATTGATCCCCCAGTTTTTTCGTCAATCTTAGGTCCTCTCAATATTATCTCACTGCACGGATTAGTACCCCAGTCATAATTAGGATCTCGTCTACCGTTTTTAGCCACCTGACGTTTAGAAGCATCTCTACTAAATATCCCACGCTCGCCAGATTTAGAATCATACAAACTTCTCCACTCTGCCATAAACTGACCCATATCAGGTTTTTCTTCATATACTGCTGAGTTATTAGCTAGGGCACGGTGTCCATTACCATTCCACCAAGCACCAGATTTACACTCACGCATTTTAGAGTCTTCCAATTGACTCAGACTTATCATTGCACTTCTTCTTACACCACCTACTACTACAACTTCTCCAACTTTACACATAATGTCGTGGCAATCTATGGAACTCAGCTTTCTACCTTTGGCTTGTTTGAATTTAAAAATAGTGAACTCAAACAATTCTTTCAATGGCTCTGGTCCACTTGCCCTACCCCCAAAAGTTTTTAATCTTGCCCCAGCCGGGCGAATTTTTTTAAGGTCGTACTTCGGTACTTCGCCAGAATATAATAACGCTATAAGTTGTCTAAGGGCTTTTGCCCAACCTTCTTTACTATCTGATACAACAATTGTTGTTTCGCTTTCAAAAATCTTTTCTGGTATCTCAGGAAGTTTGTCGATATATTTGTGCTCTACACTAAACCCTACGCCTGTGCCACATAACAGAATATACATCGCCTCATCAAAACTTTTTGGGTCATCAATTGGGAGATAAGAACAGTTGTATCCTGCTGTGTTATCACGTTCTAACGCTTTACCTGCGGTCATTATTGCTCGCATACTAGGCATTACATCTAGGTTTTTAATAGCTGATTCTACTTTTGTTAAAGTAATTGGGTCTACAACATGTCCAAAATCTTTTTCTAAATGTTCTACCATAAATTTAAGGTATCTATCTACAGACTCATCCCAACTTTCTCGTCTTTTTTCATCTGACAAATACCTTGCGTATCTACTTTTCGCAATAAATTGACTGTAACTGTCCATTATTTTCCTCTCTATCAAAAATTAAAATCAGCTATGTTGCCTTCAAATACATGAGTACCAACATGTTTTAATTCAACATCTAAATCTACAAAAACTTCTCCACCATGTTTGCTCCAGAGATCACAAAAATGATAGTCTTCAGACAACAATGCCCCCGTCTCATCAATACTTGTATCAAAGAACTGTTTAGTCAACGGCTTTAAGAAATCCCCTTTGCTATCTTTTTTAGTAGATGTACGGTAGGTAGGTACATGATTAGAAAGTCTCTCAAACACTTTCCTTTTTACTAACATAAACCCAGTGCCTGCGTGCCGAACTTTTACCAAACCTTTACTGTTCTTCTGAATGGTGTTAACACCATGTGGGAAGTTAATCACGTAATCCCCTGCAAAACTTTTTATATTTTCAATACCGTTATTAGCTGCAGTTTGTAATGCTTTCCAATTAATAACTTTCTTAGGGTACAGCCCTGCTACAACATCTTCATCATGCTCTACTAATTTATATACTGCTTCTGCAGGAAACTGCATATCTGCATCAATAAACATGATGTGTGTGCATTTTGAATCGTCTAAGAACATACGTACAAGTTCGTTTCTCGCTCTAGTGATTAATGACTCATTTGTGATGTTCGCTAAATAAGTTTCGCAATTGTTAACACTTAAGTCATTAATCGTATTAATAATAGAGATTGTATATTGTCCTGTGCATTGTCCACTATACATGGGTGTAGCAACAAGTACAGATGGAGGTGTCGTAGGTTTGGATATATTTAGTGTTTCATCGCTTAAAAAGTTACCCGATTTAATTTGATATGTGTCTTTCATTTTTTATCCCTCTTTTTAACATCGTCATATAAAAACATACATTTGCTCTCTAACCATTCATGAGTTTGTGTATAAGAAAACTCGTGCTTACCAAGCATGTAACCGTCATCTTTCCCTATTTGGTAAGCTTGTTTCCAAACATCAGCTAACTGAATTGTTGTTTCACGTTCTGTAAACCCTGTCACAAACCAGTAAAGTACTACTCCCAATATAAACGTAAACAAATGTGTCATGATCTACCCTCTTCTTCTTTGATAAGTTTATTTAAATACCACTGTGCTTTTTTTAAATCCTCTAATTTGTTACCTTTTGTATCCGCCCTACTTATATACTTAACCACATTACCTAATAAATATGCTCTAAAACCATAACCCGTAAATTTAGCTTTAATAAAGTCTATAGTTTCAACACCGCCTTTTGTGTAGTGTGCAGGGTGATTTACCATATCTTTTTCAACCATTTTTTACTCTATGCCAAGACATTATCGACGGGTCAATGTCATTGTTAAAACGAACATCAACGGCTTTCGTAAAATGTTTTTCAATTCTTCTATAACAAGTTTGTTTACTGCCCCAAGTTCTTAAACAATAATAAAATTGGTTACTGTTAACTTTTATAATATGTAGTTTTTTTTCCTCAGCCAATTCAGTTAACAGTCTTCTAACATGCACCTCATTAGCTTTATATTTTTCAGCAAAATTTTGAGTCGTGTAAGCAAGCTTAGTTGGACAATTAATAAAAGTTTGTAAAATATCTTCTTTAATTTCTTGGGTCTTTTGTTTATTACCGAATTTTTCCCACTTAACAGTCATTGTTACCCCCTACCGTTGTGTTCACAATCTGTGACTGGACAATAATTTTTACATGTAAAGTTTTGCTTGGGGTTCCAAACATCAAACTTATAAGCTTTTTCTAAACGCTCGGTTTCTGTAGAAAACTTACCCCATATTTCTGAAATTTGTGGTCTAGTGTAGTTTTTTTTAATTAAATTTTTTGCTACCACAAACAACAAACCCGCCTTTATTTTTTGTATTTTTGGAAAATGCTTAAACGTAGCTAAACTTAATAAATCTAATTGTTTAGTATCAGCGTAACGTGCATTTTTCCCAGTTTTATAATCCACCACATATGCACTACTTTTATTGTTTACAATCAAATCTGCAATGCCCCGCCACCAAACATATTTATCTTTAAAACTACAAGGCTCTAATTCTTTTGTTAACCCCATTTCATATTCACAAAGTTTTTCTCCCTCTAATTTTTTTAAAACATTTAGATAAGGTTCTAAATAACTAAACTGAGGAGGAATAGCTGCATCTTCTCGTATATAATTCTCTGCTGCCTTGTGCGCTTCTTTCCCATAAAACATTGCTTGACTTTCTTCTTGCGGTATGTCTTTCTTTACTCGCAACCTATAATATTTCCTAGGGCATTGTTGGAACAAAGAAAGAGAAGAATAAGACCACCTAACCATAGGTATCACCAACTTCTGTTTCACAATTTAAAGGTAAGTCTGAACACCAACTTGGTCTCCAAGTCATACACTTTGTTACGTATTCTTTAGCTGCTTCTGCTTCTTCTCTTTTTGCAATACAAGCCACTGCGTCATGCACCGTTAAAACAACCTTATATTTTTTAGCAATTCTTAACATCTGCTCTCCAATAACACACCTTGCCACTGCTTGACAAATATTCTCAACCACTTTGCCACCGTAGATGTTTATTCGGTCTTTTCTGCTCTTGTAAGAAAAAAAAGTCTGTCCTGCAACATCTTGTTGTTTTTTCAAGTCGGGGTACTTTAGCAGTAATCCATTAGGTAAATAAAACCCTAAATTTGGTATAATGCTTAAAGCCTGAGTTTGCTTTGATACTTCTATATATTTACCTTTAATTATAGCTTCTAACCCTAGCTGCGCCTGTTTCCAAAATTTTGGGATGTGTGGGTACACTTTTCTATAAGTGTGTATTATTTTTTTACATTCTTCAGCACCTAAATTTTTCCCGAAAGTTTTTAATTGGATACTAAATTTCATTGCCCCCATCGAATAACCACAACCCAATATTGTTGTTTTGCCTACGAAACGTTGCTCACTTGTTATATCCTCCACTGGCCTGTTATATATCGCAGAAGCCATTATCTTATATACATCATCCCCATTACGAAATGCTTCTACCAAATCATGTTGTCCAGATAGCCAAGCCAACACTCTAGCTTCTATTTGTGAAGAGTCAGAATTTACTAGCACATAACCTTTAGGAGCCCATATTGATTGCTTTAACACAGACTTTCTTGGAATATTTTGTAGATTTACGTTGTCGGATCCCCCCCACCTTCCTGTGTGCGCCGCATAATATTTTAAAGGGACTGGAAGGCTACCACGATTACCTATATCAATAAAACGTTGGGTTCTTGTTTCTTCTAAAGTTGACTTTGTTCCAAGACGAGCCGCCACCAAATTTTGGACTTTCTCGTCGGGGTGCTCTTGTAGTTTTTTAAACCCCTCATCAGTTTTAGAAAAAGCGAATGTTTGTTTGCCTGTGCGAGGGCTAATTTTCATAGGAGGTTCGACACCAAGAGAAATAAGTTTATCAGCAAACTTTGGGTTTGACATCAACGTGTCTTTATCAGCTACACAATCTGCTAAAAGTTTTTCTTTCTCAGCTACCACATTCTTTAAGTGGTTCTCAAGAATTGTTAGGTCTAAATCAAGCACAGGTTGGGCAAACATGTTTATCGTTAAATCAATGAGCCTAAATTCTATCGCAGGGAACCCCTCGCTCATAATCTCAAATAGTTTTTTAGTTAACCTAACATCTTGTTTACAATATTCTCCGTAAGCCTGTAATTCAGTATCACTAAAGTCGGATCTGCGTTTACCAATAGCATCTAAGACTTCGGTTCCTTTTTTTCCAATGTTGTAGTATTCGGATAAGACTTTGAGACTTCCTCCCACTTCCGTACCATGCAAAGACCTTGCCATGCTAAGAGTGTCAAGCCACCCGATAGGCTGAATACCAAATTTCCAATTAAGGATAGCGGCATCAAACAAAGTGTTGTGAGCGAGACAATAACTTTCTGTCCAGTTATATGACATGAGGTCTCTTTTAATATCTTCAAATCTTCCTGAGAACCATCTACCTTCTTCTTCTCCTTGCTTGACACAAACCCCAATGACTTCAAATCTTTCATCACGTATGTACTCCTCAATTGTTAATTTTGATAGTGAAAATTTTTTATCGTAATAAGTCTCAAAATCTATCGTTAATATCTGCATTGTTTCCTTTTTGTTTTTATTATTATAGAACTGGTCAGAACTGGTTGGGCACT
>VMHT01161116.1_pt1 | contig 37507 bp, 68 predicted proteins | sample 4693611 | NCBI WGS metagenome assembly VMHT01 (sample SAMN12280063, study PRJNA550983) | marine metagenome | isolation source: seawater sampled from same location over 5 years 0.02-0.2 micron viral filtrate | place: USA: collected off the coast of southern California halfway between the port... ...
AAAAAAATGCCTCATATGATGGAAATAATTGAAGGTAGAATAGCAGCTTCTTCTTTTAATCCTAATAAACTTAAGTATGCTCTTATAGAACAGGGATATTTATTAGAGGAATGTGCTGTATGTGGTTTTAAGGAAAGGCGAGTATTAGATTATAAAGTACCGCTTTTGTTACACTTCAAAGATAATAATAGTAATAACTACAGCTTAGATAATGTTCAATTACTATGTTATAATCATTATTTTTTAACTGTTGGTGATATTTTTAATTCAAAAGATATTAAACAAATTGAAACAAAACAGGAGCATTATGGTACTAGTGAACAAGTTGAATGGGAAGTAGATGATTATCATTTACAACGTTTAAAAGAATTAGGACTAGATGATGGTGATGAAGATGAAGTTAACCAATACATAAGTAGAATATGAGAAAAGGAAAATCATATCATAAAAAACATGAGGCAATAGTTCATGATTATGATAATCAAAAATCAAAGCATTTAGATAAATTAGCTACTAAAATGCTTAAAAATGATGAAAAAGCAAGTAAACTAAAATCAAAACCAATTAAAGGTAAATTTTTAAAAAACTTCTAATATGAGAACAATACTTTCAATTATAATGCTAATGGTAACCCCAACATTAGTAGCACCAACATCAAACAAAATACCAGAACCAACCCCAATTAAAACTGAGGTAGTAAAAGATATGAATTTATTTTTACATGATTTGGGACATCAAGAATCAGGTAATAGATATAATATTGTAAATCGGTTTGGCTACATGGGTAAGTATCAATTTGGTAAATCAACTTTAAGAACATTAAAAATTAAAGTAACTAAAGATGCATTTTTAAATAGTCCTGATTTACAAGAATATGCTATGCAACAAAATTTACTTTATAATAAAAAACGATTACAAAAATATATAGATAAGTTTGAAGGGCAAGAAATAGATGGTACATTGGTAACAGAATCTGGTATATTAGCTGCAGCACATTTAGGTGGAGCTGGTAGTGTTAAAAAATATTTTAGATCAGGTAAAATTATGGAAGATGGAAATGGGGTAAAAATTACTTCATATTTAAAAAGATTTGGAGGTTATAAATTAAACATATGAAATTAGATAATAAATTATTCAAAAAACAAGGTTATATTCACATTAAAGATATCATTCCAGCTCATCAATTAAAAAGAGTTAGAAAAGAATCTATTAATTTAAAAAGAGATAAAGTAAGTGAATTAGGAAAACCTAGAGAATTTGGAACAGGTCAATATTGGAGAGGATTAGAAATGGCATCAAAATTAAATGAAACTTTATTTATGTCTTATATAGCTCCATTTATGCAACAAATAGTTCCAGTATTTTTAGAAACTACAGATATATATTTGTTTAATGATCAAGTTGTAGTTAAATTACCTCATGAAGATTTTGCATTCCCTGAACATTATGATAACCAATATGGACCAGATCCTGAAGGTGCTTTAAATAACGAATTTAAAACTATTAATTTTATGTGGGTATTAACTAATATGACTAAAGGATCAGGTATATTAGAAATTAAAAATAATGATACAGGTAAATGGGATCCAATTGAAGCTAAAGCAGGTGATATGATTGCTATTGATGGTAATACTTTACACCGTTCTGGCCATAATACAACTGATAAAGTAAGAGCATTATATGCTTGTGTTTACTCAACTAAAAAAATGGATTTTGAAGGTTTTCATAATATAAAATGGAAATTTTGTTCTTGTAGAGATGGTATAAAAAATGTATTATTACCTAAAGGAGAAGAAAAATTATGGGAAAATTACAAGAAATAATAGTTACCATACAAGAACGATGGGCTGCTACAAGGCCTAATGTGTTTAAAAATAAAAAAAAATACACAAGAAAACAAAAACATCCGCGCAAAGGCTTGGATACCTGAAGAATTGTTCGTATATTTACAGGGTAAATAAGAAAAATAAAGGTTATGGCACTATGGCAATTCACAAATTTAAATAAATATGGTAATCCAAGAACTAGGATAATCCATAGACCAGATGGTGAAGGTTTTTCACATGGCCCTGGTTTTGGTCCTACTATGGTAAGTAGATTCCAATATGAATATAAACATGAAGTATTACCTCCAGGATTAGTATCAATTGGTGGTGAATTATTTTTAGTTCCTACTTGGGAAAAAGTAGATAAAAATACTACATTAAAAGATATTAATTGGATTAAACCAAAACCAAAAGTTAAAAAACAACCTATAATAGAAACTCATATTAGTGGGAGTGGGTTAGGTGAATATAAAACTAAATATTACCCCGAAAGTGGTAAATACCATTGTTCATGTCCAGGTTACTGGAGATCAAGTGGTAATTGTAAACATGTTAAACAAATGAAAAATAAAATAAATAATGAGTAAAGATAATAGATACGTAGTTACGTTTGAAGCATACGTTTATGCTCCTAATGATTATATGGCTAGAAAACGTAGCCATGCAGTTAATGATTCAATTAATGCAATAATGAATGTTCAGGATTCTGATATTACAGGTATAGTAGAACAACCATTTGGTACTATGGGTAATAGAAAATTAGATGATATTTCTAAACCTAGAGATAAAGACGAAGATAAAGAATTACCATTTTAATATGTGCATGTCAGGAATACATTACGAAATTGAAGAAGAATTTGAGGAGGATTTTAAGGTTATAGATGGCCAAGTATGGTGTAATGAAATAGAAAAATGGGTCACACCAGAAGAATACGAGCAAAATTTGGAAGATATAGAAGTTGATCCTAAATTAATTTGTAAATACTCAGGACTTCTATCAGTTTATGCTTACCAAGATAAATAATATGGAAGGATACGAATTAGTAGATAAAGCAATGAATGTAGGTTATAGATTACTTATGGGTGAAGATGAGCAAATCATTCCAAGTGATAGTAATGAAGTAGAGGATATGGTATTCATCCCAGATCCAGAACAAACTGAAATGGAATTAGCAGAAGATTTACTTGAATATTTTATTAATGAAGAAGAATATGAAAAGTGTGCTAACATTAGAGATGTAATTAAATTAAATAAATTTTTAAATAAAGTAATATGAATAAAACACTAAGCAAAAATAGATTTAAAACATTAGGTAAAGCATTAGCTAAAAACAACATTGACATTGATTATATGGTTGATTGGGCAAGTGGTAGTATGGATAAAACAGATCAACCTAGACTTGGTAATGGTAATTATAATGGTATTGAAGGTTGGTATTTTACTAAATCAAATAATAATAATTTTACTACTAAGGAACGTAAGATAATTAAAGAAACATTATTAAGTAAAGGATTTAAATGTAAATCAATTAATGACCATGAAATGGACATTGATGATGATAGATCATGGAGTCCTAGTATTGGATTCATTTTAAATAATTAAATATGATTAATAGCGGTAAAGAATGGGATTGGATGGATGATAAGAAGGTTAATAAAAAAATAACCCTTGAAGAGTACGAAAAGAGAAGAAAAGAAAGAGAGTACTATTTGAAACGAGGTAATAATACAAGTGGAACAATAGATTAAATAAATAGTTATGAAAGAACTTATAGAAAAATTATATCAAATTAACGAAATTACTGATGAGGTAAGACAACAATTACTAAACAAATATTATGGAAATGAAAAAGTTGTATAGTAAAAGACAAAAAGGCTGTGAGTGGGAAAGTCCACTTTTTAGACAAATAATGGCTAAAAAAGAAAAGGATATGCCTGGTTTCGAAGGAACTTGGAAAGCATTAGATAATTTAGTAGATTATAAACCTAAACGAGGTAAATATAATGGTAGAGAACAGAGGTAGACCAAGCGAACAAGTTGTTAGATTAGATACGTGGGTAATGGATACTCCTGATTCAACTTGGTATTATGATAGAAATAAATCTGAAAATGGTTGTTGGAAAGTAGAACAAAAATTTGTTGCTGGAGAAAAACAACCAAAACCAGATATTAATCAAAGACCATATGGTAAATCACCTGTAGTAATGGTATTTAAAACATCAAATCGTTCAAATGCTAAAGTTAAAATGAAAGTATTTAGAAAAAATATTGATTATATTATATCAGCTAAAAAATTATCTGGTGTACCTGAAAAAGCTATAATATTAGATTTAGGGGTTGGTAATTCATTCATTAGTCAATGGAATAAAAAATATAATTTAACTTAATTTTTATATATTTATAACAAACGTTAAAAACAACTTATTATGTTAACAATTATCGGTATTATAGTATTAGTTTTAGTAATCGGAGCAGCAGTTTATTATTTTGGTTTTTACAAAAAAGGTAAAATCAATGATAGAGATGGTGACTTTATTCCTGATGAAGTAGAAGATGGAGTAAAAGAAGTAAAGCGAAGAGCTAAAAACGTAAAAAAAGAAATTAAAGATGTTGTGGAAGCAGCTAAAGAATTAAGCAACCAAGTAGGTGATGTAGGAAAGGCTGTTAAAGGTAAAAAAAGACAAGGTCGTAAAGCTAAAAAATAATATGAGTAAATATAATCTACAAGATTTATTAGAAGGTATGAGTGATAAAGAATTTGCTGATGCTCAGGAAAAGGATCGTTTAGAAAATCATCCTGAAAGAGATAAAATAAAAGCTATTCAAGCTTTATTAGCTAAAGAAAAATTAAAAAAAGAATCTACTGGTCCAAGTGATAAAGCTGAAACCGAAGATGATGTTGTTAATGTAGATAAAGTTTCAAGCCCAAGTGCTAAAGGCGTTGGTTATGGAGCTGAAACATCTGCTAATACAGCTGAAGACGATCAAGAAGATAAAGAAATCCAAAACCCACCACCAATGTATTCAATGAAAGAAGATATGAATTTAACTAACTTAGCTAAAAAATTAGGAATCGATGTAGATGACTTAAAAAATAAAATAGACAAAATGAAATCAAAAGAAAAAGATGAAATAGAAGCTAATGCTAAATCAGCAATGGCTGAAAATACAAGGCTTAGTAACGAAGTTTCTGATCGTATTGAAGGTTTGCTTAATATTCCAATGAAAAAGAAATTTATGGATATAGGAATGGATTTAATCCAGGATTTACTTGAAGATGATGTATTTGATATTGATGATGTTGTTCAACATTTAGCAAATGAATTAAATAGTTACTACGATAATTTTTTAGGAGCAGGTGAAAGATTAAATAGTATTGAAATTGATGAAAATGGTGATAGTGAAGATTTTACTAAAGAATTAAAAGAAGCATCAGAAGAAGAATCAATTGCTGATTATATTATAAAATATTATACTAATCCTAAAACTGGAGAAAAAGTAATTGATGATGATATTGTAATGTCTTATTTTAAAACTCATCCAGATTATATGGATAGATTTGATGGAACACCAGAAGGAATGAAAGATGGATTAGATGATTTTCAAGAATTCTTATATGCCAATTATGAAGTGGGTAGTGATTTAGATGAAGATAAGGAAATGGAAGATTTAAAAGAACAATTTAAGAGATTTAGATAGTGCAGGTGCACATTTCAAACGGAAATTAGAGCGCATTTTGCGCTCTTTTTTTGTCAAAAAATTTGGCTACCTGAATAATCTTTCGTATATTCACGGCATATAAAACAATAAGAGTTATGAACTTTAGAAACTTAGTATTTAGACCCCACGTAACTGATAAAAAATCAATTCAGGCTTCATTAGACTTGGGTGGAAATATTTTTCTATCTGTTGTAGCAGGTAGGGGTTTATACTGTACTCAACGTGAATCATCTAAAGGATTAGATTACCCTGATTCAAATTGTTTTGCTTCATTTGAATGTGCTATTATTGATGAAAATGGAAAGGATGAAATGACTGTTATAGGATGGCAATCAAGGGAAGATATAAATAAGTTAATCACTAAATATAATACAAATGGATAAGCTAACTAAGGAATCACTATACTATCAGGTTAATCGTATGATTGATCATTTAACAGATAAAGATCTTCATGGTTTAATGTTAATGTTAGAAGGTCTTAGAAAAGAAATACAAGATGGCATCTACGATTAAACATATTTGTGTTATCTGTAAAAATTTATTTACAGGATTCGGTCACAATCCTGACCCAATATCTACTAAAGGTAGATGCTGTGACGAATGTAATGATATAGTAATATTAACAAGATTAAAACAATTAAAAAATTATGGTTTCAATTAAAGACGAAATAGACATTGTAATTAATCAAGCAAATAGCTTCATTGATTATAAAAACAAAAACAAACCCTATGATCAATTTGTACATGAATATATGACATTTGCTGATAGAAGTAGTTTAAAACAAGACTTTAAATACTTACAAACTTGGTTAATGAATGTTCAAAACGCTGACCCAGATCAATTTTTAGAAGAAATACTAAACTTTGAGGGATTAATGAGTGTAATTAATGAACAAACCAAAGATGATGGTGGTGTAAGTAGAGAACAATACAATTGGGCTCAAACATACTACCAAGAAAAACAAAATGATTTACGTCCACAATCTTATCACCAATAAACATGGCTAAAAAGAAGTATAAAGTAATGTTAGTAAGTGGTGGATTTGATCCAGTCCATAAAGGTCATTTACAAATGATTGCACACGCTAGAGAACAAGCGGATGAAGTATGGGTTATTTTAAATAATGATTTTTGGCTCAGACAGAAAAAAGGTCAATCATTTATGAAAGAAAGTGAAAGAGCTTATATTATGTCTCAAGTAAAAGGTGTTACTGAAACATTTATTGTTTATCCTAGATCAGCTACAGATAAAACGGTTTGTGATGGTATTTACTCAGCTGTACAAGCTTATAGACGTAAATTTGATGGTAAAATGAGTATGGCATTTGGTAATGGTGGTGATAGAGTTGAAGGTAACATTCCTGAATCTGATTATTGTGATTCTATGAATGTAGATATGGTTTGGGGTTTAGGTAAAAAAGTACAATCATCAAGTTGGTTATTAGAAAAATTTAATAATCAAGAAAATGAATATAAAAAACCTAGACAATATAGATCAAATCAAGGTAGATCACCTAAACGAATGGAATCAACTTATAAAGTATTAGGTTATACTGTTATTACATTTGTAACAGTTTCTGTACTTGTTTATATGTTTAACTTTTTAAAAAATTTATTATGAGAGGTAAAAAAACTTTGCATTATTGCTTGGATAGGGCAAAAGAATGTTATAGATTAGGTGAGTCAGATAAGGCTAGAGACTATTGTGATATGGGAATAGCATTTGTCAGAGAAAAACGAAGTGCAGGTATTAAAGCTAAAGATGAAATTGAAGGTGTAAGAGTAGAATTATGGCTAGAAAGATTTTGGATGTTTTTAGAAAATAAAAATTTAATGTTATCATGAAAAAACCAAATTTAGACACATTAGATAAATTAGCATTAATTGCTTTATTTATTTTTTCATTACTTTTTATTAATTCACTTAACGCCCAAGAAAAAAGAATTGGACTTGGAACTGATAATGAAAACATTTATGGCACATGGCAAAGTTGGGATGGTTCAAGTGTTTTATATATGAATTATAGTGATGATGGAGATACATTTTATAGAATGTCTGATACACCTGAAGGTAAAGAAGTAGCAGAAGGCAAATTTACACTTGAAGAAAAATACATTTATGTTCAAAAAAGTAATGATGAATATAGATTATTATTTTACCTTAAAGGTATGCAAATGGTAGTAATGAAACCATCTTCAGCAGGAGGCCCTGGTCAAGCATGGTTGTTTAGAAAAGTAAGTGATTACGGATTATCAAAATAAAAATTATGGATATTATAGAAATTAAAAAAAACAAAACAAATTACGTTCAAATTGAGTTACGTGAATATGAGGGTCATCCTTATGTTGATGTAAGAGAATTTTATGATGCTGAAGATGGTAAAAGATTACCTACTAAAAAAGGTATTACATTTACACCTAAAGTATTAGAATCAGTAATTGAAGGATTAGTTCAATTACAAAATAATATAGAAGACAATGAATAAATGGTTTGGATTAAAGTTCAATTTTAAATGGCCACATGATGGTTTTGTATTTGGCTTTAGTATAGATTATTATGACCCAACTGAGGATTTACCTTGGGAAAGTTATGTGTTTAGAATAGCATTTATAACTGCAATTTATGATTGGGGTTGGGGAGATGAAACAAAAGAAATATACAATAATCAATAAATGAATTTAAAACACTTATTAATAGGAATAACTTGTTTCTTTATTGGCCATGTTTTTGTATGGTACCAATTAAATGGACAGTTTTTGTGGGAATGGTTTAGGAAAAATACAATAGTAGTAGCATCAGCTGGCTTATTTATATCTTTCTTTTACATTTGGGGTACTAAATATACTGTTAGTGCTATGGAAGGTTTATTATGGCCTGCTAGATTTATTGGCTTTGGCTGTGGTATGGTTATTTATGCCACATTTGTTAGTCATTATTTTGATCAAGGAATTAATTTAAAAACTTGGTTAAGTCTTGGACTTTGTCTAATACTTATAAGCATACAAGTGTTTTGGAAAACTCCATGATAAAAGATCAATTAATTAAGTTATTAGAAATTGTTTTATCTGAATGTGAACGTAGATGGGTATCAAATAGTGATAAGCATGAAGGTAAAAAATGGAAAAAACACTATGAATATATAAAATTATTTATTAACCAATTAAAAAATGGAGGAATAAAATGAAGGCTATAAAAAAGGTTGTTGGGTTTACAGCAGGTAATTTCGATTTATTACACCCAGGATATATTTACACATTTGAAGATGCTAAAAAGCATTGTGATCACTTTATTGTATTTTTACATGGTGATCCATCTGCATATAATAGAAATAAATACAAACCAGTAATTCCACTATATGAAAGATATAGGGCATTAATGTCAATACAATACATTGATGAAGTATTTGTTTATAATACTGAAGAAGAATTATTAGGACTGATTGAACATTTTAAACCCAATTTAAGAGTATTAGGTGAAGATTATTTAGGTAAAAGATTTACAGGTGACCATTTAAATATACCTGTTTTATATACAAGTAGAGCACATGGTTGGTCTACTACTAAATTAAAAGATTTAATCACACAACAAACATATAAACAAAATCCTAAAATAGTTAATGTCAAAGGTAAGAAATCATAAAACATTTATAGACGATAGAGGTTCTTTTACACCTATAGATTTACAATGCGGTCCTAAATCAGTAAAAAAATGGTTACAAGCTAATATTAGTGTTAATCCTAAAATTTATACATTTAGAGGAATGCATTATCAAGCATTTGAAACAGCTCAAAATAAATATGTTAAAGTAATACAGGGCAGTATAATTGATTTTTTATATGATTTAGAAACTAAAGAAGTAGAATGGTATAAATTAAACAACCAACAATCTATATTTGTACCTAAAAATAAAGCACACGGGTTTCTTACATTAGAACCTGATACAATAGTTACTTATTTAATAGATAGTCATTATGCTCCTGAACATGATCATAGTATTCCTTGGCATACTATTCCTAAAATAGTAGAAGTAATAATAGATAAAGTAAATCATATTACAGATATATTAATTAGTGATAAAGATAAATTAGGCCAATGAAAATAGTTGTTACTGGAGGTTTAGGTTTTATAGGTTCTGCATTTGTAAGATATGCTTCAAGTAAAGGTGCTGAGTGTGTTATTATAGATAATATGACTTATGCTGCTGATAAAAACAGATTAAATGGTTGCAACTATAATTTAGCAGTAAAATCTATTTGTGATAATGTAGCTTATATTTGTGAAAATGCCCATTATATAGTTAACTTTGCTGCTGAATCTCATGTAGACAATTCAATTAAAGATGGTAAACCTTTTGTAAAAACAAATATAGAAGGAACTTATAATATGCTAGAAATAGCTAGACAAATACCATCATTAAAACGATTTGTTCAAATATCAACTGATGAAGTATATGGAGATAATGAAGGTAATAAACCCTCAACTGAGTATGATAGATTAAATCCATCATCTTATTATTCAGCTACTAAAGCAGCTGCAGAAATGTTAGTTATGGCTGCAGGTAGAACTTATAATTTACCTCATATTATTACTCGTACGTGCAATAATTTTGGAGTTGATCAACACAGTGAAAAGTTTTTACCTACTATATTTAATAGTATTAAAAATGATATTCCAATTCCAATTTATGGTGATGGTGAACAAATTAGAGAATGGATGTGGGTTGAAGATAATGTTAGAATTATCTTTGAAATGATGCAAAATAACAGTTTATTAAATACTGGTCCAGTTAATATAGGTTCAGGTGATAGATGGACTAACAAAGAAATAGTACAAAAAATAGGTGAATTATTAGGTAAAAAAGTCAAATATAAGTTTGTAGAAGATAGATTGGGCCATGATAAAAAATATGCAATCAAAACTAATTTGATGAGTTTAGGTAAGTTAAAAACATTAGAAGAATATTTAAAAGAACAAATATGATACCAGTAGTTGGAACATTAATAGTTAACGAGATAAAATGGCTAAAACGACAGATTAATAGTGTTGATTTTCCAGTTGAAAATTATATTATTATTAATAATAGTGCAGGTGAATTAAATGATGAACTAGATAAATTAGTATCTAAACCACATAAGTTTATTAATAATTTAAAGGTTTATCATATGCCTTATAATGTTGGTTGTGCTGGTGGTTGGAACATGATTATAAAATCATTTATGCATTCACCTTATTGGGTTATAATCAACCATGATTGTAGTTTTGGTACTGGGTTTTTAAAAGAAATGTATGAAGCAGCCCAAGATAAAGAAACAGGATTAGTATTTGGTAATGGAGGTGATTTTGGCTTAGGTTCATTTGATTTATTTTTAATTAAAGATTTTGTAGTAAACAGTCATGGTTACTTTGATGAAAATTTATATCCTTGTTACGGCGAAGATAGTGACTATATAATGAGATTAGCTATAAAACCGGTAAAGACAGTGTTAAATTTAGAATCTAAATACTATCATGGTGAAGGAACAATGAGTGATGGTGCTGATCATGATTATTATGAAACTGGGATGAATACTAAAAAATATAGTCCTGAATTGTATAAAAAGTTATCGTATTCAAATGATAAAAATTTTGAATATTTATTTGAAAAATGGGGACCAGGTTGGAGAACAGTTAAACCTTGGAAACATCCATTTAATATAGAAGGATTAGATATTAAAGCTAGTATTGTAGATTTAGAATTTTGTAAAGATAAACATTTAGGATTTTAATATGGAAACAGAACATAGACCATGGGGTAAATATGAAGTATTACTTGATACTAAAGATGTTAAAGTAAAACGTATTACAGTTAACCCTTATAGTAGATTATCATATCAATATCATGATAAACGAAGAGAACAATGGACAGTTGTTAGTGGATTATTAACTATTATTTTAGATGATGATAGAGTATTTAGATCATCTGGGGAATCAATTAGTATTCCTTTAGGTGCTAAACATAGAGCTTGGAATGAAACACACGAACCAGTTGTTTTTATTGAAGTACAAACAGGAACGTATTTTGGTGAAGATGACATAATAAGATTAGAAGATGACTACGAAAGAACTTAGTAGTGAGATAGTAAGGTTAAAATTAATTAAACCTCAAACTCAAAAAATTAAATTAAAAATACAAAAATTACAACAGCAATTAGGTAAATAATGTTTGAAATAGATTGTCATGGTTTAAACCATAAGGATGCACTAATTAAGGTAGAAGAATATCTACTAATTAATTCAGTTTATAAAATGATTGATATAAAAATTGTAACAGGTAAATCACCTGAATTACAGAAAAAAATAATTAACGAAATACTTGGACCCCACAAATTTGATTATTATATTCCACCTAATAACCCTGGTGTAATGTATGTAAATGATAAAGAAATTATATAATGTACGGAACTTATCTTAAATATGTTAACGATAGGTTATTTGAAGTATTAAAAGCATATAAAGTACAACAAATGATTATTCCTAAGAAACACGATTCAAGGATTGATCAAAAATTATTAGGATTATATGTTGATTTTCATGGTGGTAACCATGTATTAAGAGAAGGTGATAAATTATTAATTTGCAGGGAAGTTGAAGACGCCCAAATAATAGAAGATGAGTCTAAAATTAATTAACGGTTTATTTTATTATGAACATGAGCTTGAATTAGATAATGAAAAGCTTATAAATGAAATTACATCAACTAGGGAAAACCCAGGTAATGAATTAAATGAATCAAGACCTTCTCATAAAGATGTTGACATGCAACATACATTTTATGAAGATGTACCATTAACAAATGCAACTTTTGATATAATAGGTTCAGGTATAAATAAAATTGTTGATAGCATTTTTAATATGGATAATGCTATGGAAGTAACTGAAATATGGGGTCATTTTACACCTCCAGGTGAACAAACAATGATTCATTCACATGAAGATAATGTTAGAGGATTATCTTGGGTTTATTATCCTCATATGCCTGAAAATGCTGGTAATTTAATTTTTCATTGCCAAGCGGATAAAAATAGAATTATGTGGGAAATAGATTGCAAACCTGGTACTATTTATTTTTTCTCAAGGGAAATTTTACATTTTGTAACTAGAAATGCTTCTAATGAAAATAGAATATCTATAAGTGGTAATTTAGTAACTGGATCAAAATTAAATAAAATATTAAATGAAGATCACGATTTTCAAAATAATTACTGGTATTTTACTGGTAGGGATGGAGAAAGAATAGTAAATAAAAATGAATAGTCAATACATTATACCCAATAAATTAACTCAACCTATCTTAGATTGGATATCAATTAAAGATAATAGAGAAAAATATATTACAGACGAACCAGAACATGGGGGAAATGTTCGTGCTAAAGATTATTTACATATAATAGAGGATGAATTAGCTGAAGCTAAATTCCCATATATTGAATTAGATAGAATTGCTACTGAAATATTAGAAGTATATAAATTACCTTGGAATACTCAAATTGAACCTAATTATGGGTTTATAATTTGTTATTCAACTAAAGGACATCAAGTACATGAACATAATGATGCTAATTTTAATGTTGAAGGACCAGATAAATCACTAAATGAAGATTTGCCTTATGATTATTTGGATGATGTAGTTCATGTTAGATTTAATGTGTTAATATCTAAACCAACAGTTGGTGGTAACCCAGTTATAAGTGATGTAGAATATGATGTTAAAGAAAATGAAGTATGGAGATGTATTGCTGGCATTGATAAACATTATACAACAAGGGTAGCAGGTGATAAACCTAGAATATTACTTAGTTTTGGTTATTTTATTGATTTAAAGACAGTTAAAAAGTGGCAAAATGAGCAATAAAACTTGTGCCTGGTGTAGTAAACCAACTACATTACCAGCTGTTTTTGCTGCCGATACTCCTTTAATTGAATGGATGGAAGAAAAAATTAATATGATAGCTACAGCTAGAAAAATAAATCGTAATTTAATTTGGGGTGTTAATTCTGATTGGGGTAAATTAGAATTACCACCTGCATTTGAAGCAGAATTACTAGCTTATGATGAATTATTAAGTACAGTAACTAGAAAACAAATATGTAAATCATGTTTAGTTGATGATCACAAATTATGGTCAAAATATTACCAGAATATTATTGATGATCCAGGTGATATTGATATTATATTTGACGAATTAAAATGAAAAATAGAAAAGTAAAACGAACTTGGTTTAGAACCGTCCTTAGGACTATGGTTAGAGATAGGAAATTAACACCTATAGAAAGAATATCATCTAGAGTAGGTTACATGGGAGCTGGTTTATTAATGGCTGGACAATGGACTTTAGAGCCAATGCTATTTATAATAGGATTTATATGTGTTATATTTCAAGTAGCAGTTAGAAGGCAATGGAATTTAGTTCTACTACAATTAAACGGCTTAACAGCTTGGACAATTCACTTTATAAACTCATTACAATGAAAAAATATACTATTGAAATAACTTACATAACAGAAACAAAATATTGTTCTACTAAACCACATAATATAGAATTAGAAACAGATAGATTAGAATGGTCAATGGAACAATATCAAAGAAATAGACAACCTTTTAATTGGAGGATAATAAAATAAAAACATATGAAAATAGACTTTATATACGTTATAAACTTAGCTACAGATTCAAATAAAATTTATAACAATATTCAAAATTTGAAATTCAAAGATGATATTGGATTTTATGAATTCCCAGCTGTTAATGGTTGGGATTTAGTTCAAAATAAAATTGATTCACCTTATCAGTTTAAACAAGCTGATTGGTGGAAAAAAGATTTTGGTTCAAAGCATCCTCAAAATGATTGGTGGAGTAGAGACTTAACACCAGGTGAAATTGGATGTGCTTTATCTCATTATCAAGTAATTGAAGGTGCTTACAATTCAGGTTATGAAAATGTATTAATATTAGAGGAAGATTTTTATTTAAATAAAGAATTTAGTAAATTTCCTGTATTTGAACTTAACCATTTAGATGATGATTGGAGTATTTGTTATTTAGGTAGAAGTCCACTTGAAAAAGATAAAGAAGAATCGGTTAATGAATCAATAGTTAGATGTAAATATACTTTTAATACACATGCCTATATGATATCTAGAAAGGGTATGAAAGAAATATTAGATTCAGGTTATTTAGATAATTTAATTCCATATGATGAATTTATGTCTGCTATTCATTGTGCTCATCATAGAGAAGATTGTAATAAAGAACTCGGTAATGATAAATTTAGAGCATACGCATTTAAAGTAGATTATATTAATCAATCATCTCATTATGATACTGATTCATTAACAGAATTTACACCTGAATATGTTAAAAATATTAAAGCAGAAAATGATATAAGTGAAGTAAAAAGTGATTTAAAACCTATTCAAGATGCTAGTAATTGGGAGGATTGGAGTGAAAAATATATTAATAAACAATTAATAGATCAAAAATATGATTTGATTATAGATGAACCAGCAACTCATGTTTATTTATTTCCATTATTTACTAGACGATTTTGTAAGGAATTAATTGCGTTATCAGAAAACTATGAATGGACAACTGATAGACATGAATTTTATCCTACAACAGATAATTTAATGTCAGCTTTAGGTATGCAAGACATTTATAATAAAGTAATAAATGAATATGTTAGACCATTAGCTATAGATAGATTTGAATTGGAAGGTAATAGTTGGGATCATTTAGTAGATGAATCATTTATTATAAGATATAAATCAGATGAACAACCACACTTAGATATTCATCATGATCATAGTAACATAACAACATTAGTTAATTTAAATCCAGGTGAATTTAAAGGTGGGGGTACTTGGTTTCCAAAATACAAATACTTAGCTAATCCAAGTGAAATAGGTATGTGTACACTTCACCCAGGTAATATAACTCATAAACATGGAGCTAGACCTGTAACTGAAGGGACAAGATATGTAGTAGTAAGTTTCATTAAAAATAAAGACCATAAATAATAATAATATGATAGTAATAGACGATTTTATAAAAGACGAACCATTATTAAAAGCAATTAATGATGATAAAAAATTCTTTGGACCAAATGGAGATTTCATGTGGTGGGGTGGTTGGTGGAATAGCCATGCTAACACAATTAAAAAACAATTAATTGAACATATTTGGAGACATAACTCACAAATGGCAATAAATAATTTAGTTGGGTTTGAATATTGGACAGGTGTTTATGGTGATAATCATCCTAATACTAGTTTAGTACAACATTTTGATAAAGATGAAGTGCATTGGGCTAGAACAGGTGGTAATAAAGGTGGAGAAATACTTACACCAGCAATTGGAACAGTATTTTATCCTAAAGATACACCATTTGAAGGCGGTTATTTAGAAATACATTCAAACGGTAGAGATAATATTCCAGAACGTATTGAAGCTAAATATAATAGACTAGTAATATTTGATGCAGGTAATCATTTACATAGAGTAACAGAGGTAACTAGTGGAGTAAGACATGCAATAGCAATTAATTTATGGCAAACGGAGTTGGTAGCAGTTAAGGAAAAATCGATTATAATAGAATAATGAAGATATTATTTTTTGTTGGTTATGCTAACCCTAAGTGGAATAAATCAACTTGGGAAACTAAAGGCATTGGTGGTAGTGAATATTGTGTTATAAAACTAAGTGAAGAATTAGCTAAAAAAGGACATAAAGTTTATATAACAGGTGATGTCGAAGGCGCTTACATAAATAAAGTAACTTACCTACATCATGATACTATATTAAATAAAGGTAATGAACGAGGAGCAGATGCAATTGCATTTTCGGAATTTGATTGGGTAATAGCTACTAATTATCTAAGTTATATGAAAGTCTTAGACGACAATAGTATATTCTTTAAAAAGTCATTATTTTGGGTTCATAATGAGTATTGGCACAATTGGTATAATGGAAAAGAACTAACGCAAGAAGAACAAAGCCATTACTTACAAGACAAAAGGTTAACGAAAATTATATGTGTGAGTGAATGGCAAGTACCGTACATAAAAAAGCAAGTAAACAAAGCTCTTGGCTACACACCTCAAAATGATCATACGTATATACAAGTAATAAATAATGCTATTGATCCAAGTGATTGGGATGAAATAAATGTTAATAAGGTTAAGAATAGTTTCATATATTCAAGTGCAACAGATAGAGGATTGGAAACGTTACTTGAGATGTGGCCTCAAATTGTAGCGCAATTACCAGATGCGACATTGAATGTTTGTACTCCGCCTTATAGTGAAAGATGGGGTTATAAACCACCCGAAATGCAAGGTGTGACTTGGTTAGGAGCATTATCGCCTAAAAAATTATATGAGCAAATATCAAAATCAGAATATTGGTTATATCCAAGTAAGTATCCAGAAACGTATTGTATATCTGCTTTGGAAATGATGTTAGGTGGAGTTAAGATAGTGTCTACAAATACGGGTAATTTAGATTCATTATTGAATGGCAGAGGCAAAATAGTGGATAGTGGCAAGTTGATAATTGATGTGATGAATGAGTCTATGGATATGATATTCAGGGATAATGGAACGTGTCATGATGATAAGAAGTTTCACTATGAGTGGTATAATACAACGGTGAATAACCTAAAGTGGGTTAAGAAACAGTCGTGGAAAAATAGAGTTAATCAATGGTTAACCGTTCTTGAAAACGCGTAGATAACGTTTGTTATAGCCTGGGTTTATTATTCAAATGAGTACGTGTATTGGGAAAGTTTCGTTATTAAATACGTTGGTAGACATTTTAAATCGCTTAGTATTAAACGCGTTTACAATACATTCATGAACGTATGGGAATTTAGATCTACGTATGTCCTTAGTTATTGATAGTTGAATATTGTGATATAAAAATATGGTTATGTATGGAAAGTTGGATATATGTGCCTAGGATAATTTGATGTGGGTGCTAACCCCTTAATGTCGCGCAGCCAACCCTTTCGAGTTAGACTAAAGTATATACGTGAAACGCGATGAACAATGGGGATTCCGCAATGTTCATAACATTTCCGCGGAGAGGCTTGGCTACCGCAATAAATGGTCGTATATTTACCATGTAAATAATTAAAACAATAAAGGTTATGTTAAATAAAAAGGTAAGCATTAAAAGAGGTGTTGGTGGTTCTGTAGTAAACAGATTTAAGCCAGTAGTAAGTACAATGGAGTCATTCACATATGATAAATCATTATTTACTCCAATGCCAACGGGTAAAAAAATTGACTCATTATTCAGCTCTGAAGGTGGGTTAATGAAAGGTACTAACTATGCATTCGTAGGTGATCCAGGTGTTGGTAAAACAACTGTAATGTTAGATATATTAGCGGATCAACAGGCAAAGGGTAATGAAGTATTATTCATATCAGGTGAAATGAACAGAATTGATATGGTAGGATATGTTAAACGTTACCCTAAATTCAATCATGTTCCAATTTTATTTATGGGTGATTACATTGAAAATGATCCATTAGTGGTGCTACAGGCAGTATTAAGTAAAGGATATAATTGTGTATTAGTAGATTCATTTGCAGAGGTTGCCGTTGCAGTAGTAGATTACCATGGTGGTACAATGAAAAATGCTGAAACAAAAATATTGAATATATTAGAGCAACACAACCAAGGTAACAATCAAAATAAATTTAATACATCATTTATGTTGATACAACAAGTTACTAAGGGAGGTGAGTTCGCCGGTAGCAATAGATTTAAACATATGTTAACTGGAATGGCTCATATGAAATTTAATGCTGATGGTGATAGGAAAATATATTTCAGTAAAAATAGACGTGGTGGTGAGATGAATGCATTGTATTTCTCATTGAACAGCGCGAAACATGTCGGGTGGTTATTTACCGAGCCATTGAATATGGCAATATAACCTTATTATTTACACGGCGGTACTTACCTTGGTACCGCATACAATGAGGGGCGCATCCGCGCCCCCTTGTTATCTATACTTATTAATATATGCTTTATAACCCCCGGTATAAATATTGTGGCGGTACATCTTCCGTACCTATACCTTATACTGTACTGGATACTATATTCTATATATATACCGCGTGCCATATTATGTACATAATCCACGCGTACTGATGTCCATATATACGTGGCTATATGAGACAAGGGTTGGGGGGCATTTATAACTCGAACACGATCTTACACCCTCGATTGGTATATACAAATATATATGCCTATATACTTATAGAAAGAACCATATATGTATTGATATGCCTATAAAATTAAAACCAAGTTCGAAAGATTATCAAAGAGATGCGCGAGGAAGAATGCTAAGTAAGTGGACTTGGAAACATTATACGGTATCTAATACCTCTACACCAGATTTACTAAAATATCACAAATCGTTACCTAGGAAAAGAAACGTTATCGAAAGAGAACTAACTAGACGAGGTGTTGCTTTTAATTAAAATAATATTAATTTTTGTCCTATTTTGGTTCGTTATGAACCGTTGGTTTAAGTGGCTTGACCGTTAAGTTAACTTTAACCCATTCCCCATTTTGGTATAAAAAGTGCTCGTTTCCCACTTTTTTTCGAAATTCATCAATATACACTTCGCGATTTTTAGTATTTTTCAACATCGATTGAATATATACTAATATCGTGATATCATATTTGGGTCATTTCGCAAAGCATCCAACGTATTCTTAAGTATTTGCATGTCACCTTTGACCTTACTAAACTCATCCAACGTATTGGCCTGCTCTTTACCCACCGTTTTATTCAGATTATTCAGATTCTTAGATATATTCTCAAGAACTTTATTCTGCTCCGTCACCGATTTATATCTATCCTTCTTCATCGCTGAATTAATATCACTCACATATGCATTTAACCCCTCCATTTCATCTTTAAAATCAGCTTCTCTTAGAGAGGAGATATTAAGATGATGTTGGAGCCGATCCAGCATGTGATTATTCTGTCGTGTGATCTTATCACCCTTATATAATAACCAAGCAATACTAACAGATATAACACCAAAACCATAAAAAATTATTAATTCCATATTATTCTAATTTATTTAATTCATTAACAACCATTTTTTAACCTCCATTACTGAAGAAGTTGCTGTTGTGTCAATTAATTCGCCGTTTTCGAAATAAGCCCACCAAGGCCATTGATCGGGTTCTTTGGATAGTAATCTCATTGATCTTGGAAAATTCCATCCTCCCGTACTCGTTTCGCTTTCGACATACACCAATATACACTCTTTATTTTCGTTAGCCAAGTCATTTAATTCTGTTTCCACAATTTTCTTGCACCAACTACAAAATTTAGAACCAAACATTACTAATACCTTTTCTTCGTTGTAAACGATAGTTTTTAGAGTATCTGATTTTAATTGTATATAGTGATTTTGCATGACGACAATATACGAAAGATTCCGTGCCCAACCAAATAATTTTGTGTATCTTATGGTTATATAGTATATATGTATAGCTGGATTATGTATTGTAGAGAAGAGACAGAGTTTGGTCTTAGGTAATATTTATAATAAATTATAGTTTATGAAAAGTACTCGTTTTAATCCCCCCTTAGAATGGAACCCAACTGGTCATGGTTATCAAAAAACTAGAGTAAATCGTTACTTTTTTGGTTTAATCCAATTAATTGAAGGTGTTAGTGATTATTTATCTTTTCCTTATAGAGAAAATACTAAGATGATAGAAATTGGGAGTTATAGTGGTGAATCTACTTTATTATTTGCCTCTTCTTTAGCTTTTGATCATATCTATTGTATTGATCCTTTTGATGGAGAAGAAGAAATGAATTTAATTAGTGGTAAAAATTGGGAACAAGTTAAAGAAGAATTTAAATTTAACACTAAGTATTATAAAGGGAATGGAAGTGAGTTAGGAGAAACTAAAATATCATTAATTCAAGACTATAGTTATAATGTAGCAGATCAATTTGAAGATAAAAGCATTGATTTTATTTATATTGATGGTAGCCATAAAGTAGAAGATATAAGGAAAGATATAGATTTGTATCTACCTAAATTAAAAAATGATTCCTTTTTTGCAGGTCATGATTATAATTGGCCAGGTGTTAAAGAATTATTAGATGAATATAGTGATGAGGTAATGAATTTTATGGATGAAAGTTGGGCAATAAAAATATGAAAAGTAGATTTAATAAATTAATAAACGCATTTGGTAACTTACCTGCAATAGCTGAAGGTATTAAAAATAAAGTCTTTACTAAAGATGATGTTGAAGATATTGCTTCTATTAGATGGTCAATATGTGATAAATGTGAATTAGTTGATAGAAAAGGAGACTATTGTGCTATGCCAGGTACTGCGCCGTGTTGCGCTGATTGTGGTTGTATACTAGCATTAAAAATAAGATCCATGTCTTCGTCATGCCCCAAAGGTAAATGGGCGGCATTTATGGATGATGACATGAATGAAGAATTAAATAAAAATATATGAATTTAGGATTTGGGAAAAATTATGTTGTTAATTTAAAACGACATACCAATAGACTTGAAAGCACTCTTAAAATATTAGGTAGTGATAATACAAATGTAATTGAAGCCATAGATGGTAGAGATTATTTTAATGATTCAACGTGGATTAAAGAAAATTTATCTCCTATTGTTATAGATCCAAATGGTTGGTGGACAGTTGGAATTATTTGTTGTGCTCTTTCACATAGAAAAGCTTGGAAAACATTTTTAGAAAGTGGAGATGAAACTGGTTGTTTTTTTGAAGATGATATAGTAATGAATGATAGATTTAATTTTGAAACTATTGAAGAAATTAGAGATGGATTAGAAAGTAAACCAAATTGGGGTTGTGTGTTTTTAGGAAAATATAAAGAAACTATTAAATTAGTAAATGATCAATATAATCAATTAAATGGGCATAATGTTTGGGGTGGTTATAGAAGATTTCATCCTAGTCAATGGGCAGCTCATGCTTATATATTAAATAGAAAATCAGCTCAATGGTTAGTTGATCATCAATTACCAGTAAATAAAGCTTTAGATGTTTATCTTGAATTTATGCCCTTTGATATTTATGCTCCTAGACTTAGTCAATTTAATCAATTAAAGGTTAAACACCAAATGAAAAATGGTGGCAATATTAATTTTAAAGATATAAACTTAGAAGAATTTGAATTAGTAACATCTGAAACCATGTATGATGGTAGAATAACTAATAAAGAATTTTTAGTAGGTAAAGGATTACCTGAGTATACTATGGAAAGAAAAGTATTTAGCTTGAAAAAATTTAAGTCTTCTTTTAATGGAGTTAAGTTTAATTTTAAATTATAATATTTATAATAAAATAGCTAATGGCATCTTATACTTTCGTACAATTAAATGGAGCAGGAACACCTACAGAAGCCTTATCTGGCGCTAAAACATTTACTTTAAGTAACCCATTATCTAGTTCAGCTTATTTTACAGTAGAAACAGTAAGAAATGCTACTGGTTCTTATGCTGGGCAACCAACAAACGCCCTAGGTACTTATGCATCATTTACAGGTATTGACGCAAACACATTAGTAACATCATCATATATATCATCAGTTGTTGTACCTTCTGGTGCTAGTTCATATCAATTTACCCCTACATCTACTGTTGCAGTAAGTTCATCTATGTTAAGAGCTACCGGTGGAGTTACTTTAACAATTTCTTAAAAGTAATGCACAGGAAGCTTGGCTACCCAGGATATCTTTCGTATATTCACGGCATATTAATAATTAAAAACAATAAAGGTTATGTCAAATTTAAACGAAGTGTTAGAATTCATTAAAAATTCAGATCAATCAGAAATTAATAAAATCAGAGAAGCTGTTTCTATTCGTAGATCAGAATTACAATATTCAGTTAAATCATCATTTAAAGTAGGTGATACAGTAGGTATTGACCATAAAAAAATGGATCCTAATAAAATATTTAGAATTACTAAAATTAATAATAAAAATATTAAAGTTTCAGGTGATGATGGTTCATATACAGTTTCACCAAGTTTATTAGTAAAAAAATAAAAAAGTAATGCACAGGAAGCTTGGCTGCCCAGGCTTCCTTTCGTATATTTACGGTATATTAATAATTAAAAACAAATAAAAGTTATGTTAGATTTACAAAGTACAGATTTTAAAAGTAAAGAAGAGTTAAGAGAAATCGCTCCAAGTATATTCTCAACTAAACCCTCTCCTGAGGTTTCAAGCAAATATTCACATATTCCAACTGATAAGTTAATTGATGATATGGAATTATTAGGTTGGAAAGTAGCTGATGCTAAAGAAGTTCAAGCTAGACAAAAAACTACTAGAGGTTTTCAAAAACACTTAGTAGTATTTAGAAATCCTGATATAGTAATTAACCAGATGCCTGATAATATTGTACAATCAAGTACTTCACCTACAGGATATAGAAGAAATAATGGTACATTTGCTAAGAAAAATCCAATTGATACTGTTTTCCCACAAATATTATTAACTAATTCACATGATGGTAAAAATGCATTTACATTTACTGCAGGTTTATTTAGAATGGTTTGTGAAAATGGTTTAGTTATATCTACTAATGAATTTGAAAAAGTTTCTATTAGACATATGGGATATGATTTTGAAGAACTACAAAAGCAAGTTACTGAAATGGTTGAAAAGTTACCATTAACAGTGGAATCAATGAATAAAATGATTGATACTAAATTAGAAGAAAAATCAATTCTTAAATTTGCTAAAGATATGTTAGCAGTTAGATTCCCAGAGGATGAATTAAGAAGGATTACTATTGATATGGATGAATTTATTACTCCAGTTAGACCAGAAGATAAAGGTGAAGATTTATGGAGTATATTTAATGTAATCCAAGAAAAAATCATTGAAGGTGATTTTGATTATACAATTGGTACTAAACATAGAAAAGCTAGACAAATTAAAAACTTTAAACAAGATATGGATTTGAATAGTAAAATGTTTGATGTTGCACTTGAATATGTACAGGCCTAATGAATAGATTATTAATATTAGGAATTGGTTTTCTCCTTGCTAGTTGTAGTAAGGAGGAGATCGCTCCCTATCCATGTTTAGATGGGGATTGTAACTCAAGATTTTATATTGATGAGTTAGTACAACCAAATGCTTATGAAGATGCAAATGGTTATTGGCATATTGAATTTTATGGACCAAAATATTTTACAATTAGAGGAGAATTAGATAAATTATCAGACCACTATGTTATTAATGATGTTCCATTAATTGAAACTCAATATGATTCAGATTATTGGATAGCATTTAATTCACTTACATTTACAGTACCTATGTATTCTGTACTAAGTTGGTTTTCTGATGGAAATTGGAATAATCCTATATCAATTGGTAATATTACTTACACATTAACTGATATAGCTCAAATCCAACCTCCATTAAATATAGCGGGTTATCAAATTAGCAGATATTTTGATTTTACTCATGCAGCTGCTGAAACCATGTTAGGGACTAAAAGTAAATATAATTATAACCCCAGACAACAATTTTATTTAGATAATACTATGGTAGGGGATACATTACAAGTATTTACAAAAACTATATTCAATACGGATGTAGGTGAAAGAATTATAACTGAAGATAAATTTAAAATAATCGTACATTAATGGCAAAATATAAAATAGAATACCTAACTGAGGAAACTAAGAGATGTGGTAATGGTAAAGCAATAGGACACAGGGATAGAATAAAATTTATGGAAATTGAATCTGAAAATATTGTAGAAGATTTGAAAAAATTACCATATATAAAAAAATTAATTAATACAACTAAAATAAACAATTAAAGTTATGGATATAAAACAAAAATTAGAAGGTGAAAAATCAGAATTAGTCAATGATTTAGTAGCTACAGTTACAATATCAGAAGAATTATGGAGATATCATCCAGATAATCCTAAAAAAGTAGATATTGTAGATGAATACAAAAAATTAGAAATAATCAAAGATGATATTACTAATGAACTTGAAGAAGTAGAAGAAAAATTAAGAGAACTAATTGTTGTTCCCGATTCTACTGAATTAGATAATCAATGGGCTAACGAATCAGAATAAATGTTAATAATTAAATTAAGAAAAAAAGAAAATATCAATCAAGCTCTAAAACGCTTTAAAAGAAAGTTTAGGGATACAGGGGTTATAAAAGAAATTAGAAAAAGAAAAGAATTTGTTAAACCTTCTGCATTAAAACGTAAACAAAAACAAAAAGCAGTTTATAAAGCTAAGTATTTAGCTAGTAATGAGGATTAATTTAATATTTATAATTAAATAATCAACATTTTAGTGAAAAGAGATGATAGATAAAAATAAACTATTTCAATTATTCGGAAGTCCTAATGAAAAAGAGGATGCTGATGTATTAATTAATCTTGAAAAAGATTTTTTAGAGGAACCATTTGCTAAAATTGGAATGTTTACAAAATTAATAGTTAATAATTGGGTATTTCACCAAAAATTGCAACAATTCTTGACAAAAGAACAACCTAATTATGATATTGAAGATACTAAAAGAGCTTCCGATTTTACTGTTTATAATAGAGCATGGCATTATATAAAACAGATAAATATTGATGATGAAAAGCATTTAAAAGCAATAATAGAATTTAAAAAAAATCCTTTTATGCAATCATTAAATGCTGCTTTAGAATATTTTCAAGACCCCGAAATAGAACAGTATGAAAGATGTGCTTTTTTATTGAAAATAATCAAGATAAAAAAAGAAGTATAAAATAACGTGCCTCCCCAACCTATTTTATATACCTTGGAATCACGGGGTTTTTGAAAAAATGGGATGAGAATAAAGGCAATACAGGGGGGAAGGAAAAACATTAATAAACAATAAAACAGTTATGAAACTATCAGCAGAACAAATTCAATCAAATTGGGAAGTATTCCTCAACAACATTAAAGAACACATCTCAGGTAATAGAGGTGATCAATTATATAAATTTTATCAAAGATACGAAGATAGAATTATTCTAATGCCAGCAGCGCATAAAAAAGAATACCATTCAGCTTTTCCTGGTGGTTATGTTCATCATGTTAACAGAGTAGTTGATGCAGCATTACAATTGCTCCCTATTTGGGAAAATTTAGGTTGTGATATGTCTACATTTACTAAAGAAGAATTAGTTTTTTCCGCTATAAACCATGATTTAGGTAAAATGGGAGATAAAGACAATGAAGCTTATATACCCCAGACAGATCAATGGAGAAAAGATAAATTAGGTGAAGATTATATGTTTAATAAGAAAGTACCTTTTTGTTCTGTTCCAGATAGAAGTTTATTTTTATTACAACAACATGATATTCAGGTAACTTTTAATGAAATGTTATCAATTAAAACACATGATGGTTTATATGATGAAGCTAATAAAAAATATTTATTTGCCTACATGCCGGAACAAAAACCTCGTACATCTTTACCATTTATTTTACATCAAGCTGATTTAATGGCTGCTAGATTAGAATTTGAAATGGAGTGGTTACCAAAATTTTCTCAAAATAATTTGGAGTCACAGAAAAAGGTTAGTACATTGTCGAATAACAAAAAACCATCTACTAAAAATAGAGCATTAAACACTGTAAAAAGTGAAGGGTTAAAAAATATGTTAGATAATTTATAAAACATGATTCTAGAAATAATAATAGGAATTTTAAGCATAATAATTATAGTATTTATTTATACTACATTCAATCTATTACGTAAAGTAGAAAAAATTGAAGATGTAATTATTAAATATGATAGCTTTATAACAGAATATAGTAAACAAATTGAAAACACAGAAAAACGATTAGAGGAAATTGATGCAAAGGGCGTTTTTAAAAGTGATGATGAAATTGGTTGGTTTTTTAAACAAATAAAAAGGTTGCAAGAAGATGTATCACGATTTAAAAGCGACTAATGGCCAAAAAAAGAAGAAAGAAGAGTAAAAATTATTTTACTCATGACACAGAATTAGCAATTGTTAGATATAATAACACTACAGATTCTAAAATAAGATCTAAGATATACGAACGCGAAATCCATTACGCGTTTTTTAAACTTACAGAAAATATAATTCATACATTCAAATTTTACCACACCGAAGTAAATAAATTAGAACATTTACAACATGAGATAATAACATTTTTATTAACTAAAATGCATTTATTTGATCCTACTAAAGGTGCTAAGGCATATTCTTATTTTGGTACTATAGTAAAAAGATGGTTAATATTATATAATACTAAAAATTATAATAAAAAAATTAAAAAAACAGGAGTTGAAGAATTAACTAAAGATTCATCAACTTATGTTTGGAATAATGTAGATAATTATGGGAAGAAAAAAGATGAATTAAGTGAATATATAGATTTATTTGTTGAGTATACTACAGATAATATATTAGAATTATTCCCAAAGAAAAATGATGCTCAAATAGCAGATGCAATTTTAGAGTTATTTAGAAAAAGAGAAGTATTAGAAGTATTTAATAAAAAAGCATTATACATTTATATTCGTGAAATGGTTGAGGTAAAAACTCCAAAAATTACTAAAATAGCTGATAAACTTTACGATATATTCAGAAGTAATTATATTCACTATCTAGAATATGGTTACGTAAAGTTCCAATAAATTTATTGGTATAATATTTATAACCAAAACATTATGGCAAATTTAGATAACATAGTATTTGGCAAGAAAAAATTCTCCGACATTTTAGGTGAGATTTACCAAAATCAAAAGAAAAAAGAAACCCAAATAAGTGGATTAATATCGGAATTAAAACCTTTAGTTTCTGATATTGGTGATGCAACTTTAATTGTTCCATTAATAAAAGATTATTTAGAAATTGGCGTTCGTAACGATGAACAATTAATTAAAATGGCTACTATAGTACAGCGTGCGCTTAATAATAGTAGTGGTGAAGACGCATTGGGAATAACGGAAGCTGAAAAAGAAGATCTTATGTCTCAATTAGATGAATTAAATAATTCTTTTAAAGGTAAGGAAAATAAAGATGGCAATAACTAGAGGATTAGCGTTTCTTAGTAATTTTGTATCCAAAACAGCAAGAAAAGTAGATAGTGCACTTGATACTTTAAAAGATAAAGTTATTACTGCTCGTGTAGTTGATATTTCATTAAATTCAAATTCTTCAATTTGGAGTGAAAATGGTGAATGGCAAGGTATAGGAACAATACAATTTCAAGTAGTATCAGAACCTACATCTGAGGATTCAGTAGCATCATCAAAATTAAATATAGCTAAACCTTTATTTCCTAACAATAAAAATTATCCTTTAGTAAATGAAATAGTTTTATTAGTTAAGTTAACTGATAGAAGTGCTATTGAGTCTATTAGTGGTGCAACTAGTTATTATTATTTTACACCACTATCAATATGGAATCACCCAGAACAAAATGCTTACCCAAACCCACAAGTTAATAGTACTGCTAATTCACAAAAAGCAGATTATCAACAAATAGAAGCAGGTAATACAAGAAAAGTTGCTGATGAATCTGAAGATTTAAATTTAAATGGAGCTAGTGGTGGTACTTTTATTGAAAATGGAAATATTCATCCTATATTACCTTTTTCAGGTGATTATATACTTGAAGGAAGATTTGGTAATAGTATAAGACTAGGTAATACTTCTACTGTAGAAGGTTTAATTCAAAATAATTGGTCAAAAAATGGTGATGATGGTAATCCGATTACAATTATTCGTAATGGTCAAAATCCTAAATTAGAACCCCCAGGATGGATACCTACAACTGAGGATATTAATGAAGATTTAAGTTCTGTTTATTTAACTTCAAATCAAAAATTACCTATTAACATATCAAATTTTAGTCCTAATTCATTATCATCTACACCAGAAGAACCAAACCAATATATTTCAAATCAAATTGTTTTAAATTCTGGTAGATTAGTTTTTAATTCAAATGCTGATAGTATTATTATATCATCCCAAAAGAATGTATCTATTAATTCAAATGAAGAAATTGGTATAAGTGGAGAGAAAAAAATAACATTACTTTCTAATAGAGTTAATTTAGGTGATTTAAATGCTAACCAATCTGTAGTATTAGGAGATGATTTTATGGATCAATTTGAATTATTATTACAAAATGTAAGTAATTTAGCTAGTGCTTTAACTACATCTCTAGATTGGCCAGGAGGAGCACCTGTACCAAGTCCTAATATACCCCCAATTGCATCAACAGTACAATCACAAGTAGGAAAAATAATGCAAGTAGTAAAAAAAGGTCAGTTATTATCTAAAGTTAGTAAAACAATTTAAAATGTCAGAACCAATAACTCCTACATCAGATAATACAGATAAAAGAGCCTTTGAAATTAGTGGTAGGGTAGCAAATTCGTTAACTAATGACCCAATAAAAGGAGCTGATGTAACTATGACTACATCTGTTGGTTCTTATCAAATTAAAACCAGGGAAGGAGGGTTTTTTGATTTAAGTATTATAATAGAAGTTATACCTACACCAAGAACAGTAACCTCTCCTTTTAGATTTATTCAAAATGATATAATTGGAGAAAAGGATGAAGTAGTATATGATGAAGTTAGAGATAAAAGTTCTATTATCTATACTATTCAATATTTATTTAATGATAAACAATATGTTGGTGTAGGACGAGCTTTTTTAATTTCTGAATCTAAATTTGATAAAAAGAATAGTAAAGTATTTGCATCAAAAAGTGCTTTAGGTGATATCCAAGATCAAATAATAGAAGAATATGGTGAATTACCAGATTTTGAAGAAGTTTTATATGATGGTTATGAAGTAAATGAAAGTCCACCCTTAGATATAAATAAATCTGGATTTACACCTTATAGTTGCTCCCCTTATAAACAAGATAAAACTGTTAAAACATATATTGGACTAAAAAAATTAGTATCAGAAAAAAAACAAACAGAAAAAGATGTAGCTGCATCCGGAACTTTAGATCCTAAAACTACTAAACAAATTAATAAAGGAGGATCTAAACCATTACCAACACCTCAAAAAGTAATTTTAAAACAAGTAGATAATTTATCTAATAAACTATTACCTTTTATTATAGGAATGTTAGCTGCTTTTGGTATAACTAAAATTAAAGATTGGCTAGACGGAAAAAGAAATTTTGATAACACTAAAACAACATGCCCTTCTAGAGCAAAATTAAATCAACAAATTAAAAAAAGAAATAGAATTGTAAAACAATTAAATAATATTTATAAAATAATTAGTACTGCAGTTAAAGCAATTGGAATTGCACTTGCATTATTAAAAATATTCCAATTAATATTAAATATATTTAAAGTTTTACCAATTCCTTCAACTATAGGTATCCCTCCAGGACCTGCAGGTGGGGTTATTTTATCGGCTTCATATGGTAAATTAATAAGAAACCAAGAAAAGTTTGATAAAATTTCTTTAAAACTAAAAATGTTTGCTAAAATAGGAGGAATAATTTTAACTGCTTTAATATTATTAAGAGGATTATTAGCAGCAGCTTTACAATTATTAGGATTGTTAGATCAAAAAATGCAAGCATGTGCAGAACAATATGCAAATGATGATGATGGAAGTGGCATTAATGAAACACAAATAGCTTTAAGTGCGGAATTAGTTGCTTTATCCAAACAACAAGCAGAAGAAGATAATTCACCAGTTACTGATTTAGTTAATGGATTTAAAATGGGTGTTGAAACAGACCCTAAATACAAAGTAGGAACTTTAGATAGAAGAAGAGCTACTGCAACTAATTCACAAGGTGTTGTAATGTTAAGAGGAGAACCTTCATTTAGTGCAACAGATCAAATTTTAATTGATGAATTAGCTTTTTATATTACAAGTAATAATTTAAAAGCTTAAGTATATAATATTTATAATAAACAAATTTTTTGAAATGAAATTAAAAGAATTAAAAAACATAGTAAAATCCGCGGTAAAAGAAGCGATTCAAGAAGAATTAAAAGATATTTTACTAGAGGCTGTTAAATCCCCAAAACAAATAGTACATGAAAGCACACCAGTAATTTCTGAAACTCCTAAAATGAATCCAAAATCAAAACAGGAAATTAGAGAAAACTATATGAGTGTATTAGGTGGGATGATGCCAGGAGCAAATGGTACAATTAATGCTACATCAAAAGATGTTCCATTACAAGTAACTAATGCTGATACTACAAGTGCAAATGGTCAATTACCACAGGGCAATGTAAGTATGGATCAAATAATGGGATTAATGAGTAGTAAAGGGTAAAAATGGCATTTGGAGCAATAAGAAAATTTCCTAATGACACTATACCACAAGTTGGTATTGGCGTTGATATACCTTTTAGTGCAGGGGGTGTATTTACTCCTAATTATACAACAAAAAGAGCAATTAGAAATAATTTAGTTAATTATTTTCTAACTAACCCAGGTGAAAGACCTGCAAACCCAACATTTGGTGGGGGTTTAAGGGAATTTATTTTTACACAAATGGCTAGTGAAAATTTAGATTTTTTAAAAGAAGATATAGGCAAAAAATTACAAACATTTTTTCCTGATGTAATAGTTGATAATGTTGAAGTAATAGGAAATTTTGATTTAAATGAGGTTGTAGTTAACATAAAATATGCTGTATCAAATACAGGTATAGAAGATGAAATTAATTTAAGCTTTCAATAATGGCTATAAGAAGAAATATAAATTATATTAATAAGGATTTTAGTGAGTATAGAGCTCAATTAATAAATTACTCTAAAACTTATTTCCCAACAACCTATACAGATTTTACTGAAACATCACCAGGTATGATGTTTATAGAACAAGCTGCTTATGTTGGTGATGTTTTATCCTTTTATTTAGATAATCAAATTCAAGAAAATTACGTACAATACGCTAGACAAAATAATAATTTATTTGAAATGGCTTATATGTTTGGTTATAAACCAAATGTAACAACTTTAGCTACAACTGATATTGATTTTTATCAAATAGTTCCATCTAAAGTTTCAGCAAGCCAATATGTTCCTGATTATGATTATGCTTTATATGTTAATGCTAATACACAAATAAGTACAAGAGCAGGAACACCAACTACATTTACAATAGAGGATCCAGTTGATTTTTCAGTATCAAGTTCAAATAGTCCAACTGAGGTTTCTATAGCACAAATAACAAGTGGAAACCCTTCACAATATCTATTAAAAAAGACAATTAAAGGATTTTCGGGTACAATTAATTCTGAACAATTTACTTTTGGAGCTCCACAAGAATTTCCTACTGTTGATTTAACAGCTACAAATATAGCAGGTATTTTAGATATTACAGATTCAGATGGTAATATTTGGTATGAAGTAGATTATTTAGGACAAGATTTAGTTTACGATAGTATTAAAAATACTAATATTAATGATCCAAATAATTATACTAGTGGAAATGATACACCTTATATACTTCAAACTAAACAAGTACAAAATAGATTTGCAACAAGATTTATAAATAATACTACATTACAAATACAATTTGGATCAGGTAATCCAAATGATACTACAGAAGAAATTATTCCAAATTCATTTAATGTTGGTTTAGGTTTACCTTTTCAACAAAATAAGTTAATGGCAGCTTATTCTCCAACTAACTTTATATTTACAAATACTTATGGAGTTGCACCAACTAATACTACACTAACCGTAAGATATTATACTGGAGGGGGAGTTAGTGCTAATATATTAGCTAATACTTTAACTAACCCAAGTACTAACACTATTCAGTTTTTAAAAGGAGGATTAAATTCAACATTAGCTCAAACTGTATTTAATTCAATAGCAACTAATAACTCAATAGCTGCAAGTGGAGGTAGTGATGGAGATTCAATTCAAGAAATAAGACAGAATATAATTTCAAATTTTGGTTCTCAACAGAGAAATGTAACAGCTGATGATTATTTAGTTAGAACTTTAAGTATGCCTTCTAAATTTGGTACAATTGCAAAAGCAATAACCCAAAAACCAAACGCAACAAGTGCTAATACAACATTAGATATTTTTGTTTTATCACAAAATGTAAATAATAGTTTATCAACAGCTTCGATGCCATTAAAAGAAAATTTAAAAACATACTTAAATCAAACAAGAATGATTGGTGATACATTAAGTATAAAAGATGCTTTTATTATTAATATAGGTATTAATTTTGAAATAATTACTTTACCTAATTATAATAATAACCAAGTACTTGAAAGATGTATAGTAGCATTACAAAATTATTTTAGTATTGATAGATGGCAAATAAATCAACCAATATTATTAAACCCAATTTCAGTTTTATTAGATGAAATTGAGGGAGTACAAACTGTAAAAAAATTATTAATTAGTAATTTAGCTGGTGTTTCAAAAGGATATTCTCAATATGCGTATGACATTGAAGGAGCTACTCAAAATGGCACAATATTCCCTTCATTAGACCCAAGTATATTTGAAGTAAAATTCCCAAATACAGATATTAAAGGACAAGTAGTAGCAATATAAAATTATGGCAGTATATAAATTATTTCCTTCCCAAGACGCAACACTTTACACAGCATATCCTGCTATGAATACAGGATTAGATGCTATTTTAGAAGTTAAAAATGAAGCAACATCATCAGGTAAAACCCCTAGAGTAGCCAGATCAATAATAAAATTTGATCAATCTGAAATTAATAGTGTTATTGATAACCAAATAACTGGTAGTTTAGCCATATCAGCAAGTTTAAAAGCATTTGTAGCTAAAGCTTCTGGTATAATAATGGATTCAAATATAAAAATTTATGCGGTATCAGGTTCTTGGAATAATGGATCAGGACAATATTTAGATAATAAAGAAGTAACAAATGGTGCTAGTTGGGTTTTTGCAAATTATTCTGGATCTAGAAAATGGAGAACATCAGGTTTTCCATCTAATTCAACAGGTTCTTGGGTTGGAGATGCAAATGCAGGAGGTGCTAATTGGTTTACTACTGCTAGTGGATATAATTTTGGTGAAATAACAGGTTCTCAAAATTTTAATTTAAGAAGTACTAAAGACTTAAATACTGATGTTACTAACATAGTTAAAATGTGGTATTCATCTTCAAAGGGTTTAAACACTAGCTTAATTGATCAAGAAAATGATGGATTTTTATTAAGGTGGGGTAGTAATGAAGAATTTAATTCATCAACTGCTATACAACCTTGGTTAAAATTTTATTCTGTTGATACAAATACAATTTATCCTCCTCAATTAGAAATAAAATGGAGAGATTATGTGTTTAATACTGGTAGTTTAGATGTAATAAACACCCCAGATCTTTATGTTGCATTAGATAATAATCAAGGAACATTCTATAGTCAAAGTATTAATGATTTTAGATTAAACTGTAGACCAGAATTTCCTGCAAGAACATATAAAACAGCTTCATTATATACTACTAATCATGCTTTACCATCAGAATCCTATTATGCAATAAAGGATTTATCTACTAATGAATATGTTGTTGAATTTGATAATAATTTTACACAAATTAGTTGTGATACAACCGGTAGCTTCTTTAAAGTATATATGAATGGATTAGAACCAGAAAGAAATTATAAAATATTAGTTAAAACAAATATAGCAGGTAATACTATTATTTTAGATGAAGATTATTACTTTAAAGTTGTAAACGGGTAACTATGGCAAATTCAGAAAGAATTGATTTATTGCGTAAAGTATATTCAAAATCAGAATATATTAAAACCATTGACACTAGTTTTACTCAATTAGGAGTTACTACTGTTGAAGAAGATGAAGCTAATGAAGTAACAGTTGAACAATTCTTTGGATATTACAATGATCTTTTTTATGATATACCCGCCGAGGGTGAAACTAACTCACATGCTTTTTTAGTTGAAACAAGTGGTGAATATATAAATTTTGACCAAGTAAGTGAAGAAATTGAGGCATTAAGAGAAGAAATAGCAGGTTTAAGAAAAGAATTATTACAAGCACAAATAGAAAATGTAGCAGCAGATGCAGAAGAATTAGGTAATAGTGATATTGCTAATGCTTTAAGAAGCGAATCAAGTATTATATTAGATGGAGATGATTTACAAACAGCATCACCAGAATTAACAACAACAATGAATAGTAATATTTCTATTCCAGGGGGAAATAGTAGTATAGCATATTAATATGAGTGAACAATTAAGAATATTACCCGTTTTACCTGATACTTTTGAATATCAAGAGTATTCTCAAGAGGATAATCAACTGATATCAGCTTCTATTTTAGATACTGTATTTTCAAGTTCAAGTGATTATATTGAATATTATGCTTATGATGAAAATAAAAATTTAATATACCCTCAACCACCAGTTAAAGCGGTATCAATTCAATCTTATAGAGTTTTAGAAGGTGATACTCTATTATACCCAGCAGAAGATTTAGAAAATTATGGGTTTGTACAAGGTAAGTATTTTTCAACTTATAATTTTTATAGAACAAAATTAGGTTCTAATATTACTATTAATTATTATATTAGTGAAATAAGTTCAGATAGAACTGAATTAAGGTTAAAATCTAATGCAATACCTAATGATATAGTAGTAAGTTCAAGTATGGAATTTATTACTCAAAGGAAAGAAGCAGATTATTTTGTTGATTTTTTACTTAATTTTGGTAACGATCAACAAGTAATAGCAAATAATATTAGTTTAGATACTGAATCTGAAGAAAATGCTTCTATACTTATTAAATTATATGAACCATTACCTTCAACTTTTCAAGTTAAATCAACATTATGGGTAGTAGAAGAAATATCTGCACCTCAAGCTTATAATGTTCAATTCCCCCAAATAAACTTTGATCAAGATGATTTTACCTACATATCAGGTCCAAATTATAGCTTAAATGTAAAAAATGAAACAGGAGAATCAGGAGAAATATTTAGTTATAATACATTAATTAATTCTAATGTTACAAGTTCAACTAGTCAAATAAGAAATTTATTAGATAGAAAAGAAATTAACATAAATATTAATTATGAAGTTTATAATGAGTTTGTTAATTTTTCAACTGCAAAAACTAGGTTAGAAAATTTTGTTTATAAAGCAGGATTAATACAATCTTCAAGTGCTGTATTATCAGCATCATTTGGTGCTGTAGAAGGTGCAACAACTGGTTCTACTGTATATAGTTCAAGTAAAGCTGTTGAAGAAGCTAAAATTAATGAAATAATAAATAATTTTGATGGCTATGAATATTTCTTATATTTTAATAGTGGATCAAAACATACCTACCCAAAAATTACTACTACACCACCTTATGTCTTAGCATCAACAAGTAGTGTTTTAGCAACAGATTGGGAAACACAACAAGCAATATCAGCATCAGAATACGATGATAATAACCAAAATTCATTATATTATGCTATACCAGAATATTTAAGAACAGATCCAAATAATGCTAGATATGAATTATTTGTAGATATGGTGGGTCAACATTATGATAATGTTTGGACCTATACTAAAGACTTAACAAATAGATTTAATGGTGATAATAGATTAGATTATGGTATTTCTAAAGATTTAGTAGCTGATGCTATTAAAGATTTTGGGGTTAAATTATATGCTAATAGCTTTAATACTGATGATTTATATACAGCATTTTTAGGATTAACTCCTTCAGGTAGTACATTCCCTTTACCTAACATCACATCATCATATCCCGCAGCTTCTGGGTTTGAATACGTAGATACTAAAATATCTGCTTCGAATGACATAATTCCATTGGATAATGCTAATAAGCGATTATATAAACGTATCTACCATAATATACCTTATTTATTAAAAACAAAAGGTACAATAACTGGATTAAGAGCATTAATAACATCTTATGGAATACCAGATACAATTTTAAGAATAAATGAATTTGGAGGTAAAGATAGAGTAACTACAGAAGATTGGGATTTAAAACAAAGTCAATTTAATAAAGCTTATACTTTAGATGGTAGTACTCATTTTAGTTCATCATTTTTACAAAGTTCTCAATTTTTCTCTCAAGTTGATGCTGGAATTGATCCTTATCCTGATGTTATTCAGTTTAGGTTTAAAACAATTGCTCCTCCAACATCTTCATTTAATCAAGTTGTTTGGATGGGAGGTACTGGTGGTAGTATAATTACTTTAGAATATACAGGTTCAGGTAATACAAGTGGTTCTTATTCAGGTGCTGTCCCAGCAAATAATAAACAATTTGGTACTTTAAATTTTTATCCTTTTCTTGAACAATCTAAACCCGATTCTAAATTAAGTATTCAAGCCCCATTCTTTGATGAAGGTTGGTGGTCGGTTCAAGCAGGTTGGGATAACCCAGATGGTACAGGTAGAGTTGGTGTTTTTGAAAAATCTGCGTCTTTATTTGTTGGTAATTCAAAAGATGGTAAATTACAATATAATAGAACATCCTCAGGTATGTTTAGTCCGTCATATTGGTCTGATAATTTATCTAGTTTTCCTTCTAAAGATGGTGCTGGAGTATATATTTTTAGTCAAGATTACCAACCTTTAAGTGGTTCAATACAAGAAATAAGATATTGGGCAAGAGCAGTTAATCATAGTGGATTTTTAGATTATGTTGTTAATCCTTATTCTGTTCAAGGTAGTAGAATCAATTCAACCCCAGACGACTTATCATTTAGAGCATCTTTAGGATCTAATTTAGATACAGGAAGTAGAACCTTGATTCATCCAAAAGCAACTGGTTCATGGAAAGAATTTTTTCAATCCTTTCTAAATACTCCTGTAAATAGTTATTAATTAAGTGATGGAACAAAATTTGAAAATAATAAAG
>VMHT01073715.1_pt1 | contig 37495 bp, 39 predicted proteins | sample 4693611 | NCBI WGS metagenome assembly VMHT01 (sample SAMN12280063, study PRJNA550983) | marine metagenome | isolation source: seawater sampled from same location over 5 years 0.02-0.2 micron viral filtrate | place: USA: collected off the coast of southern California halfway between the port... ...
GCTCTAGCGTCAGCAGGTGTAGCAAATTTTATACTAACTGTATCTTTTGGATTTTCGTCTGTATATAATCTTCTTTTACTTCCTTTAGGTTTTTTACCTGTGCCTTTTTTAGGGTCTGCCATTATTTTCTTTTTTTCTTTGGCTGCAAAGATTTTAGCATTCTGTCAATTTTAGTGGCTTGTTGTCTGTGCATTGTAGAAGCTTTTTTTAACTGAGAAGATACTTCTTTTAATTTTTTTATATCCATAATTATTTATTTTTACTTTTATTGCCCCAGTTAGCAGCTCCAACTTTACGACATTTAGCTATTGCTCCGCTTGCATAAGCAGACGGAAATACTCTATATCTTGCTTTTACTTTACGATAGCAGGCATCTTTTTTTGCGAATGGTGAGTTTGAATCCATAATTATTGTTGTTCTACTTTTTGTTCTTTTACTTGTTTTAACTTTGTAGTGCTTTTAACTTGTTTACGTTTTGGTTTTTTCTTTTTATTAGTTAAGCCTACATCCCACTTGCTGTAACCTAAGGCAAGTGATATTGCTTGCCAAGTTTCAACATCTTGTCTTACAGGCGTTGAAAGGTTGTCAATTTTTCTAACAACTCTATCAAAAGGTAAGTTAAATAAAGCTGATGCTATTTGACCCCCAGATTCAAATAGTGGATTATCTAAGCTTAATCCCTCAGTTCTTATCCTATCACGGCTTTCTCTATATGTAAATGTTCTACCAGCCGATCTTAGTTTTCTTATTTTAGAATCTATAGGCGGCGATAATGTTAAAGCCCTAAGCGCAACTTCTTCATAATCGGGTCGTTTACTTTTAGCTTGTTTAATAGCTTCTAGCACCATATTTTTTCCTACTGATACTACAGCACCACCAAACCCAATACCTCTTAAAATACTATCGAGCATGTTATTAGCCATACGGTAATTTTTTTCTTGCTCTTCTTCTTCGTCATCATTAAAGAACATTGCAAAAACTGCTCCCTGTAAAAAACTAAATATTAAGTTTTGAATAAACGTATAATACATTAGCTTAGACATATTTGTTTTCCAATCTCCTCTTTTATTTGCTAAATCTAAAAAAGCTTTCTTACTTAAACGTGCATATTGCATAGGCGTGTTGGCGAATGCTAATATAATTCTACCTAAGGGGCTAGCTTGTTGCATTGAGATACGGTCAGGGCGAGAAGATTGCTGTGTTTCTTCAGCTATTTCTTGAAAATCTAAAAACGCTTGTTTTTTAGCGTCTTCTTGTTCCATACCTTCTTTTAAATATGTGTTTATTCTGTTTCTATAAAATGAAGCGCCACCTAAAGCGATTGCGTGAGAGTCAGCAAACTGAGTTGGTAAAAAACCTTTTTTAAGAATTGTAGCAACTATTGCTCTTACAGGATTTTCCCCTGACTCTGCTGCTTTAGCAATTTCGTCGGCATTAACATCTGTTTTTAAACCTGATCTTCTTTGTTTTAAAAAGTCTGAATTAAATAAAGCAACATAATCTTCTGCAAATTGTTTTGTATTTCCAATTGTTTTAGCAACGGCTAAAGGATTGTTATCACCTAAATTAACAAAGTTAACAAAAGATAATTGCTGTAATAACGCAGATCTAGAGTTAAAAAACATAATTGTACCAACAGAATCATTAACCCAATTTACAAGTTGATTTGTTAATTTGTTAGCCCCAAAAGTTCTGCGTCTTCCGGTTTTCATTCTATATAAAATATCTTCTAAAGCTTCTATATAGTTATCACCAAATTTAGCACGCAGCTTATTCATTGTTTTTTTGGTAAACATAGCATCTGCAGCCGCCTGCCATTGTTCTAAATATTTTGATCTTTCTGTTTTATTAATATAATTTAAAAGATCTGTTGTTGCGCTGCCTGCAATCCACCCGGCATCTGGCTCAGCATAGCCTAAAAGAGTAATGTTTTTTAAATTACTAGCAAAGCCTAAAAGATCTGCATTATTATTAACAACTTTTACAGCAGCTTTAATATCTGATTCGTTTTCAATACCGGGTATTTCATAGCCAAGTGAATTCCATATATATACACGTACTGCTTGCTCATTAGTAAAACCTGACTCGTTAATTTCTTTTAATTTAGCAGGTGTTTTTCTTACAAGCTTTTTAAGTTCTTTAAAGTTTGCCATTGTAGCCTGACGCGCAGTTGCAAAATTATTCATTGCTTTTGCATACGGATCAATAAGACTTTCTTTTATAAATGTTAAATCTTTATTACCTTGTTCACCTTTGCCGACTAAATAATACATTAACCCCATAAAGTCATCAGCTGAAGGCGGGATCCAAAATTTAAACTTTCCTTTCTTTTTACCAAGCATTGTAGCAATAGCCGTTGATATTTCTTCGTTTGCGTTTATACCCGTTGCTCTACCAATTAGCTTGTCAAACTCAGGGGTTGTTTCTTTGCTATACATAGTGCTTATTTGCTCCGGTTGCAAAGGCTCTAACTCATTCATATCAATGCCAGACTGCTCATATCTCGCGATAGGGCCTTCTGCCGGCATAGTAAATTTAAAATCTTTACGAAGCTTAGTATCTAATTTTTTAGATATTAAAGCTACTTTACTATCATCTAAAAATGATTTAAGTTTGTCTTTAGAAATTAATTTATCACTAATAACATAAGACATTGCCATTCTACCTAAAAGCGAAGCGGGTGTCATATGTTCATATACTGGATTAGTAATATTACCTTTTTGTTTATATGATACTTTAGCTAAAAGCTTTAAAGGGCTTCTCATTTCTCTTACCGAAAGAGTTAAATATCCTTTTGCAAGCTCTATAGCGTTTGGCTGAGTTTTAATAAAATCAATTGTATTAATAAAATTATCAAGAGCTTCCGTTGATTGCTTATCAAATAAAGGTAATAAAAATTCAATATTATTTTTTACTCGCGCGCTAGTCGGGTTTGCATATGATGTTATATTTTTATTATTATAAAATATACCTTGACCTCTAGAAACTGGCTTTAATTCAAATCCGGTAATATTATTTTTATCTAATATTGGTTGATACAATCCTTGCATTGCTTCAGCGTTTGTTTTAAACACTCCGTTTTTTGCTCGTAGTGTTCGCCCATAAAAACGCATATGGTTAATAATAGCATCAATTTTTTCGCTTTCAGCTTTAGCTTGTGATATTCTAGCGTCTAAAATGCTTGTTGCTAAATCAATTTGATTTTTCCCGTGGGGTGTTAACTCACCTTTAGATCTAAATCTTTGATTAAACGCACCGGCAACCTGAATAATGCCAGCTTCCTCTGTGAGCTGATTAAAGCCAGCATTGTTTAAATACTCCTCTTGGGTTTCGTCGTATAATTTATCGCCGTTTTGTTTTAATAAATCATTAAAAATAGAATTTAGTTTTTCTACATCGTTTCTATTCTCTTTTATAATATTTGATATTTGACCAGTGTTATAACCCTCTTCTAATAATGTTATTATTTTTTGAACATTACCAGACGCTAATGCAAACTTCGTGTTCGGGTCTCTATTTAATTTTAATGCTATTTTAGCAACCTCTTGCTCAGTGTAATCTCTTCTTTTTACTTGGCCAGGCGTAGCGTCTGACGCTAGCTGCAACCCTATATTTGCGGCAAGCTCTGTTTTACGCGCTGCAAGTGTAGAATTAGCAACATCATACCTAAGTATATCTTTCATAGATTTACCGTCAACAGCGCCTGTAAAGAAAGCTTTAATTTGCTCATCGGTTGGGTTTAATAATTGGTAAAGCTCCGGGCCGTCAGCGTCGTTTTCTGTATAAACTCTGCCAAGTTCAGTGTATTTGTCTATTTCAGCCTGCGTAGTTAAACGCTTAATCCATTTAGTAAATATTTTTTGGCCATTAGGCAATAATCTTTCAATTTGAACCCAGTATGAAATAGGTAAGCCTTCAAATAAAGCTTTTTTATTTTCAACAACAAACTCAGCAAGTTTCTTTTTATTACCTAAAGTCTTTTTAAGCGAAGACATTAGTTTTTTCTTATATGAGTCAGTAATAAACTTTCTAAAGTCTCTACTGTCTATCGCGGGCAAATCGCCTTCAAATGTTTCATATGCCGCTGTTCTTATATCTGCGGCAATTTCATCGGTGACAAACGGCTTACCAGCTACTGTTAAAGCCCCTTTTAAATATGATTCTTTTGTTTGTTGTTCATTTGTAAGGTTTCTGTCTACTGCATCTTCTATGCTTTCAGATTCTGTATCCACCACTTCAAATTGTCTTCCTTCTGTTGGGGCATCTGTAGATATCTTTGGTATTTGAGTAGCATAAGCTTTTTTAGCATCAAGTAAAGCTTTTTGAACTATAGGTGTTTTACCAAATAAATAACCAAATAAACTTTCGTTTTTAGCTGGATCAAAGTTTTTCAAAAAACGTTCGGTAACGCGTTCTCTTACGTTAGATATTATTTCTTTTTTAATACCTTCTTCTAATGAACCTAGGTTTTTATCAGCGTTAACTAAGCTTCTAATTTTTATACCCATTCTAGCGCCCTCTGCAATTTCATAGTAAGCCAATGCATAGTCATTAGAGCTTTTAAATTCATCTAATGTTTTGTATTTTCTACTGCCATCAGGATTTTGTACAAAAGCATCATACAAAGATTTTAAATCCGTGTCGCCACTTGCTTTACTGTATTTAGCTTCTAAAGTACCCGCATTCAATAGTTTTTCAATTAGCTCAACTTTTTGATCAGGGTTTAATGCCTCATAAGTTGACATATTACCAGATACTACGGCGTCAGACGATGCTACATCCGAAAATTCTATATTGGCTGCTGTTTGTAAAAAATCAAACTTATCAAACTGGGATAAATCACTATCTGCAAAAATAGCTTTTGGGTCTTTTAAAAGATTTTCAGCGGCTTTACTAAACAATCTGTAATCACGCTCTTCTTCAGGTGTAGCTCCAAACCGCATTTTAGCCTCTGTTGCTTTCTTAGTAAATGTAGATATAAAATTATATATGTCTTCTGTACTTCCAAACGGATCAAATACATTTGCTATTTTAGGAAATGATTGTTTAAAAGCACTATTTAAAAATGATTTTAATCCATATAACTGAGTAAAGTCATTTTTAGTAACTAAGCCTAATAGCTGAGCTTCTTCAAAAACAGCCATTATTTCTTCTAACCGTGTTTTTTTAGTATTGTCTTTGTAAATATTAATCCTTGACAGTATACGTTTTGAGTTTTCCTGTGTTACTTGACCGTTTTCAACTTTTTGCTCTAAAAGCGTTTTTAAGCCTTCTATGGCTACTTCTAGCTTAGGGGCTACTGTATCATTAGCAAAGACAGCGTTGTTTAAAACATGGTTATGAAATAGCTCGTGCAGAGGCGATACAGCCGCTATATTGGCTTCAAAAGCATTACGCGTTGTCGCTAGCTTAACAGATATCAAAGGTGTATTTAAATTAATACCGTTTTCATCAAACCAAGCGTAGGCCTCTTTCTTTTGATTGTCTAACCTTAATGTTTGTTCAAAATTTAATTCATTAATCTTGCCACCTTGCGCAAGTACTAAAGCTTTAGCAGTATCAAACACCATATTACGGGCATCAACTATTTCTTCAGGCTGCATTACCAATCCCTCAGCTTCAACTAATTCTTTTTCTAATTTATATTTTTTCGTACCTAGTATTTGGCCCTCAGCTTCTCTAACTTGCAAATATCTTTTTTCAGCTGCTTCATATTGTTTTAAATAGTCTTTAGCACCCAAATTTGGACTTTGTGCTATTGCCATTAAATCTTTAGCAGCTTCATTACGCTCTTTTGCTAATGCTACTAATTGATTTTTTTGAGAAGTGCTAAGTGAGCTCCAGCGCTGAAAAGAATTAAATTCAGATATTCTTAATAGCTTTTGCAATTCATTTCTTTGTGCTCTTTTTTCCTGTATTTGTCTTGGTGTAAACAACTCACGATTCTTTTTATAAGCTAAAAAGTCCGACTCAATTTGCATTAACTGCTCTTTGTATTTTTTACGTTGTTTGTTATCTTTTAAGGAAGATATTTCGCTCTGTATTGTATTATAAACATTAGACATTCTTCTAGGTCCTTGCAATGCAAGCGATGTAAATACTACATTACCTAAAAAATCTAAATCCATTCCGTCCATTGCGGATTTAGTGTCTTGAAGTATAACTTTGTCAGCTAAATTGTGCCCAAATTGTGTTAATATTTCTTCAGTAAGTTCAATACCAGCTTCTTTAGCTGAGCTTTTAGCCCCATAATAAGCCTTTTTAACTATATTACCAAGTCCATTTTTATGAGCTATACGATCAATACCTCGTATTTTATTTACATATGATAATGTACCTAGCCTTTCAGCAAACATTTCAATACCGCCATATAAAAGAGCATTTAAGTTACGAGCCCATGTAGAAGAATCTTCCATTCCTTCATACATATCAATCTTTTTCAAGATGTCTTCTTTTTCTGAAGGCGTTAAATTTTTATCTTTTAACTGCTCTCTTAGTAAAGGCAACATTTTTTCTGCTTCTTGAAAAGCTAATTCATTTTGTCCATATTTGCTTCCAGTAGAGGTAGCAAAAAACATAGACATTGTTAATCTGTTTGCATATTTTTGAGCTTGCTTTTTTGCTAAAATTTGCGCTGCTTTATTTGCCGCAGTAGTAGACAAGCCTACAGCACCTCTTCCGGCTATAGCTGCAGCTCCACGCCCAGCAGCCCCGCCTCCAAAGACCGTAGCTAGCGTTAAAGAATTGTTAGAAAGAGCGTCTAAAGTCCATTGGCCAAATGTATTCCAGTCATTAACATTATCAAGCTTTAAATCTTGAGGATATTCAACTTGATTACGCAGCCCAACGTTAGCTAAGTAATCTACGTGAGCTTTTTTTATTGCCTCTGCTCTTTCGTAATAATTATTATCATTATTAGCCAAAAACTTTAGCACACCTGTTTCAGCCATGGTGGCCAAACTTTCAACGCCAGTTAGCTGATAATCAAAATCCGAAAGAAATTTATCTAAATAATTATAGTTCAAATTTAGTGCCTCTGAAGCTGCTGCAAGATTATCAAAATTATTTGCGTCTTCATATAAAGATTGCTGAATATAATTTAAATTACCTATTTTTTTATTAAGCAAGTTTTGCTCCTCCGCAAAACCTGAGTTTTTATATTTATCTACAAGATTACTGCGTTTTTTTAATAATGCATTATATTCATCAGCATATGGATTACCAAGGCCAATCATAGTAGCGTTTAATGAAGCGTTTGCATAGCCTTCTAGCTGTTGGTCTATTTTTTCAACTTCATCTATAATAGGCTTTACTTTATTATTTAAATCTTCTGCTTGCGCTACAATACTTTCTGTTTTAGTATTTACAGTGTCTCTTAAATTACTTAAATAATTTATTTCTTTTTGGCCATATTCGGGTATAGGTTCAAGCTTAAATGTTTTACCACCTGCTTTAGCTTCTGCACCCTGGACTAAAGGAGTGCTAAAATATGGCCCCATTGCTTTTGCATATTCTAGCTGAGTTTGCTTATTTCGCTGTACTGCCGCTTGCTGAGGCGTAAGGCCAAAGTCATCTGTTAAGCCTTCAAACCCTGGCAAATAAGCTTTAGCTTCAGTAACATCACTATCACTTAAAAGGTCATTTAACGTTTGTTCTGTTTTTCTTTTTCTTAACTTGCTTAATTCATTTTCTTGCGCTTGATATGGAATATCATCGATTGTAATTTTTGAAAAATCTTTACCGTTATTTTCCCATATTTCAAAATAAACATCCCCTAATTCTTCGCGTAGTTTTTCTTCAGCAGTTACATCGGGTGTTATGCCTCTTTCTGAAAACGTTTGATCTTTTTGTTTATTTCTTTTAAAATTATTTAAAGGAGAAGTGTATATCTCATTTAATATATTTTGCTCTGAGTTATCAAGAGTTACATTAGACGCCGTGTCTAAGGCTATATTAGCAACCTCTTTTACTTTCTTTTGACTTTCAGGTAATTCTGCTGTCACAACAACTTCTTCAGCTATTGGTTTTTCAAACGTTTTTGGCGTAGTTTTATATAGAGTAGCATATTCGTCAAATGTTGCTGGATATTCATCTTTTCCAGCAAACTTCATGTAGTCTTCTTCGTATAAAACTTGATTTTTACCGTTTACTTTAAATTCTATATAACGTATAGGCTTATCTTCTTCTTGTAAATCCAATGAAGCTTTTGCCGAATCTAAATCCATACTCGGTTGTTCGGGCGCTGCATTTTCCTCCGCAGGCGCACCCAGACCCACGGGATATTCCTTTCCCGGCTCTTCAGTTACGAGCTGGGCAGTAGGATATTTTGCTAAGAATTCTTCCTTGCGATTGGGAGCGACTTCAAATCGCTTACCGTCTACGATATAAATTTCATTCATAATTACTTTGCAAATGTTTTGTCCGTTTCATCAGACGTTTCTTCTTCAGTTGCTATAATGTTTGCTGTGGCTGGAAAGTTAAGACCTGTTTCTAAAAACTTCATTGCAGCTTTTATTTCATCTTCAGTAGCGTTATCAAATACTGTTACTTTTCGATCTTCACCTTTAACAGACTTTGTAAATGTTCTTGCTTGCTTAGCGTATCCGGTTGGCCTAAATGCTTCACTAACCCTAACACCAAAAGGAGGGCGCGATATTTGTAACGCAACTTCATTAAGATCTAAATATGGTCTGCCCTCTTCACCGGGTCCAATTGCAGCAATTTTTTCAAATTTCAAGGCATCGACTTTATTTAAATAATCTAACGTTGCTGCTTTTGAAATTTCATCATCACCGCTGCTACTACCTGATTTTGTAGGTGGTTTTTTAATAACCGCCGTTAGTCTATCAATAGGCACATTGTCACCAATGCTTTTTTCAATAAGCCAAGTTTCTGCTATTTCACGCATTGCGGGGTCATTAGGGTCCCATCTTGTATCTTCTATACCTTTGCCTTTTATAAAATCTTCATCAGCAAGAATATTGTCTACCCACATTTTATTCATGAGATCAGGGTCTGAAATTTGAGGTTTAAAAACTTCTTGATTTTTGTATAACTCAAAAACAGTATCAGGGTTAACAAATGTTTTGTTCTGTACAGTTAGCCCTTCAGCATCGGTGCTGCTTCTTTCAACGCCCTGGGATATGCCAGCAATTCCATCTATTAATTCAAAAGCAGCGTCTGTGCCTAAATCTTCTGCTTCTAATTTCTCTTCTACCAGCGATGCCTGCGAATCTGCTAATATAGCTTCTAGTTCGTTTAAACTAAGATCATAAGATTTACCTGTTTCATTAGAATTTTTATCTGATATATAAACTTGACCGTTAATTTCTTCTATTGATATATCACTTGAACCTTCAGCTAATTTACCTAAAAGATGAGCCATTTGCGAATTATTGACGTTACTTAATTTGCCATCTTTAACAAGCTGCTTATAATAACCTACTTGTCCCATAATTTTTGGCGCAAGTGTTTTATATTGATCAATGTAGCCATTTATTTGATTTAGCATTTGCGCACCGCCGTTTAAATCAATATCGCCAGCTTCCATTGCATTTTTTATTTGCACATAATTATCAACCTGAGTATTAAAAAAATTACGCATATTTGTATCATAAGTAATATTACCAGTGGGGTCAATTTTGCCTAATCTATCAAATTGTGTAGTGTACTTACCTATTTCTCTTTCTTGTTCAAGACGTAAGCGTTCTTTATTTAGTCTTTCAGCTTCTGCTCTATCAGCAAATCCTTTTCTAATTGACTCGCCTGCCTTTATAATACTCTGCTCAATTGCAGGATTAAATGTTGCTACTCTATACTGTGCCATAATTTATTAGTCTTATTTCCCTAGTCCATCAAAAACACCACTTCCTGCTACCCCTGTTATGCCGCCTGATATAGCGCCAGCTCTATCAAGCCTTGACTGCTCTTGTTGATTTTGAGCGGCTACCTGCTGCCCAGACAATCTAGATAATTCTGCATTATCTCTATTTTCTTGTGCGTTAAATTTAAAGGCTTTGCCTTGCGCTTCTGCTTGCTGAACCCTTCGTTCTTCGCTAATTTGTATTCCTTGCACTCTTTGAGCTTCAGTTAGTTTATCTTTTTGCAATTGCTGTTCGCCCTGAGCTCTTAATCTATCATTATTAGCTTCTTGTGATTCAATACTAGCCGATATACCTTTTTTACTTCTGAGTGCCGCTTGAGCTAATGCAGTTGCTCCTCCTGCGCCAGCGCCAGTTGCTCTTAAAGTATCAAGAGTGTTTGCTAAAGCAATATCAGCTTCTTCTGCCTGCATTTCAGCGGCTTGAGTGGCTACACCTAAATTAGCATAAGGATTAGATAAGCCTCCAGATAAGTTTTTAGCCATGTCAGCGGCGCTGGTAACACCTGCATAAGGATTTATAACATTTTGCCTAGTGGCTTGAATATTTTCTATAGCTTGCTCAGCGCGCCTTTTTCGACCGCCAGCCCGTTTAGCTGCTTTATTAGCCGCAACGCCTTTTACAACTGCACTGCCTACTGCGGCAACGCCGGAAACTATTGCTGATACTGCTGCCATATTAATTTATTTTTTTAGTTATTTCATGAGAAGAGCTTTTATCTACGGTCCACCCTAATTGTTCATGCATATTTATAAGTGATTTCGATCTGCCTATTGAAAACATATATTTCATTCCTTGTGCTATACATACTTCTTCAGCACCTTTTATAAGCAATTCTATTGCCTGTCTTCTGTCTTTATCCCTATATTCTGGGTTTGAAACAATCCATTCAAGCAATACGCCTTTTGAATTTGTAAAATACAAAAACCCTGCTACTATAGGAATATTATTTTTTTCTACCATTAATCCACCCTTGCCGTTATCTGGCAAAAAATCTTTAGCTGGATTAGTCCATTTAGGCCACGCTTTCCACCAATTGCAAAGCGTTTCCCAATCATTTTCTGTAAGTCTACGTATATTTAATTCCATTTAATTTAATATGATGATTCTACATAATTAGATGATACAGCAAATATTTCTTTAGCATTACCTAAATCCGTGCTAGTATCTGTTTCCATCTTTATAGTTAAAAACATGCCTCTAACGCCGGTCATTGCATTTCCATATATAACCTCCCCGGCTCTTGCGCCATCACTTCTCACTATGTTAGCAAAATATTTATTTTCTTTTCTGTTAAATCCAGCTCTATATTGTATATTATCTTCAACATAAGCTCCTTCGTCATAGCTATATATTAAGTTTCCATTATCGGTAGAAGATATATAAGTACCGGAAAGTTCGTCAAACCTTGTAGGGTCTGATTGTATATTTGATACTTTCCATCCATTGTCTCCCTCATAATTTATAGTTTTAAAAACTTTAGGTGTACTAATTTTTGGATTAAATATAAACTCTATATGAGAAGATGTAGGAGAAGATTGATCGTAAAAGTTTCCTCTTGTGCCTGCTGTATCAGAATAATGCTGATATATTTTACCTTCATAAAAACTAAAAAATTTATTACGAAGACTTCCCATTAGTGTAGGTTTAAAGCTAAGCTTACTAACCCACCCGTTAACAGAGTCATCAAAATAAACAGTTTCATATGTATTAGTTTGAGTCGTGTCGTCTGTATAAGAAGGTGTTTCTTGTATTGATGTTACATATATTTTGCTATGAATATCAAAAGCACCAATTACTTTAGATGCACTTCCTGAAAAATTATTAAATGTATCTCTAAAATAATCGAGCATGCCATACCGCGATATCTCTTCTATTCCATTGTTTGATAATCTTAATACGGCATTTCTTCTTCTATCTGTAAAATATTTTCTATAACCATATACAGCAAAACTTTCTGGATTATTACTAATACCAAACTCTCCTGCATAAGGCACTATTTGGCCAATAACTAAATTAGTACTAGTTATAGAGCCGCCACCTTCAGCAGAATATATAGCGTCTTTATCTATAAGTGCTTTTTGCACTTTATTTTCTTGAAATATAGTTAAATTTGTATCTTCTGCATATAATTTTTGTATACTACCATAAGCAGGGTCGACCGCTTTTGTGATACTTTCACCTACACTAAATACGTTCGTTTCGTTAAATCCTGTTTTAGAATTAAATATACCAGAATAAATTATATTACTTAAAAGAGTTTGAGATTGTACGTCATCTTCAACTATATATGCTTTAATACCCAAATCAATTTGAGTATTATTATACCCGCCCCGAATTCTTGATTCCTCTACATACCAATTGAGTTCGGTTTCAGCCGTAGGGCTACCCCCAAGCCATACTGGAAATTGCGAATTACCGGAGCTGTTAACTATGCGATTGAGCATGAATGAATTAAAATAATTTATTTCAAATACAGCCATAATTAATTATTGCGAGTTATATTGTTTTTTTACTATATTAATATGATTACGAAGCAAATGGATCTATGTATCTTAAAAATACAATAGGAGTATCAGAATCGCAGTCATCATCAGAACATAATCCATCGCTTTGATCCGGCACTACAATAACTCTATACTCGCCTGCTATATTAAATTCAGCAATATCTACCGTTGTGCTCTGGCCAGTTGTAGGCATATCAAAAGCGACTTGGTCAGGCGAAGAAAAGGTAGTGCCATTAGATTTAGTTGCGGTTGTCCAGGCGGAAGAGCTGTTTGCTCTATATTGTATATATACTTCAAATTCAAGGCTAACGCAAATTCCTGATTCTTGTACTGTTGATGTATGTAGTTGGAATTTAACCGTTCCACTTGTTAAACCAGATATTTCTTCTTGGCTAGTTTGCGCTGAGCCAAAAGAACTACCGAATGAAGGAAGACTTGATGTTGCGTTTGTTAGTGAACCAAATACAAAATTTCTTATTTGATTTTTAGTAGACTGAGTCGAATTCGCACAACCTACCCCATCCGTAGTTGTTTCTGGATTTCCGTCTGTAAGCCAGTTTAAAGATTCATTAACAAATTGTATAGAAAGCGGTATTATTAGTTCTTCTGTATTTATATTTTGACCACCGGCATCTTTAACAATAATATCCATGTCATAGTCTTCGTCCGCGGCAAAAGTAACATTTGAATTTCTATGTATTTCACCGTCGCTATTTATATTAAAATAATCAACATCTATTGTTTCGCCTGGCGCCACTCTTTCTTGATTTGACAAACTAAACACTAAACCTGATAATGTAGCTAAATTAGATCCGTTATCTACAAGTTGACTAGGTGCGGGTGAAGGTATAGTGGTATTATCAGTTAAACTTAAGAAAGGTCCATCGTCTACTCCTCCTTCATCTATTTCAACTTCTGTTAATGTATAACTAGTACTAAAAGAGTCAGGGGTAGCATTAGCCACAGGGGCATTAACTGTTACAAAGCTTGAAACAGCGCCCTCGTCGTTAATAGTGGTAACCTGCATAGTTATATCAAAATCTAAAGCAGTTTCGCTGCCATCTACATACACAAAATTACCGGAGGTACATTGTAATGTAAAAGTACCCGTAGCAGTGCCTGTTATAACTTGAAAAGGTATAGGCGTAATAGATGTGCCATCCGCATTAGTAACACTAGTAACAGAAGGTGGATTAGGAATGTCAACTTCATCTAGCTCTGTTCCTGCTGCGTCAACAAATTTAAAATCAATTACCACATCTGTTGTACCGGACATTGATTCATTATAACCAGATTCAATTGTAAAATCTACCACGCTACTAGCAGCATTACCCTCAGTAGCATTCGCAATTTCTTTATTAAGCTCACTAACTAATCCGCTTGTTGTTGTTTCGTAAAATATATCTAACAACGAAACAACAGGCTCAGTCTCATATATAGAAAGATTTTGACCAAGAGCAGGATCAGCAGTAGGAGGCACTCTACCAAATGTAACTGTTGAGGCCGCGCCTGTAGGGTCTTCTTTGCCTATATTAGAAGATATTACTGCAATTAACGGCTTTGATTCTGATAAATAAACATCGTCAATTACAGTTATACCTACATCTTCCGTAGTACCAATAAGTGTAACTTGGTCAGCAGTATTAGCTGGATACCACTGTATATTAGATGTACTATTTGATAAAGAAGAGGGTGATACTCTGCCGAAAAGTCTAACAGAGCTTCTAAAATTTTTTTGATCTGGGCCTACCTCAGAAAGATCTCTTGGTATTTTATTTATATTATCATTTATAAGAACTGCTTCTGCTTGTTGATCTTGATTAGGATTACCACCCGTGCCGGTAACAGCATTAAAACTTCCGTTTACAACAAGAGGTAAATATGCATTATAATAATCTTGCTCTGTTTGTTTTACTACAATTTTATAACTATACCAGCCTAAAGCATTTAAAATATAGCCGAAGACTACGTCGGTAGATGTGCCGTCTCCATAATAATCAGCTATTTGATTTTCAGTAACAATTGTTGTTGTTGGAGAAGAAAAACTTATGGATGTTATTTTTGTATAATCAATATTTTTTCCTTTTAAATAATCGCCTACAGAAAGTTTAGATGTTAAATCCTGGTTTATTGTGTACGTAGTACTACTTATATTAACGGTAGAATCTAATGTAAAGTTTTTACCGCTACCATCCGCATAAGTTCCAGGATAATTACTGCCACCAGGATTATTTTCTGGTATTCCAGGTTGTGAAAATAAAATTCTAAGAGCATCTCCGTAAGGATGACTAACAGGTAAATTTGAAGAAGAATTGGTATACGGATGAAAATAACTTGAACCCCTTCCTAATGTGTCAGAATTAATATCTTTAGATGACAGTATAACTGACGTAGATCTTCCATATTTATCTGAAAGCACAATTCCAACTTGATATGTTCTATTTTGTTTTAAAGTATGATAAGGGTATTGCGCAGCTAAATCGTATCTAGCGTAATCTTTTTCTTGCCCTGTTATTCTATAATTTAATGAAGACGGAGCATCATTTTTATCTTGATAATTAGCATAAACAACTCTATTGCTAATCACTTCTTGCGCTTGTGCTTTTACAGGTACTTTATCGAAAACTCTAACTACAACATCATCGGGAAGCGTTCTATAAGGCTTTTTAGATTGATAAGTATATGTAAAATAATTTTCATTTCCAACATATTGAGTATCAGCTATTTGGTCAATTATTAGAGTTGTTAATACCTGAATAGATATTTTATTAGACTCTTTATATATAATATCAACTTCTTTTATTTTATAATCAATATCAGGATTTTTTGAAGGAAACGGAATTTTTAAATCAGCTTCTTGAACAAAGTTTTCCATAAAAGCAACTATACTACTTTTATAAGCTAATTCTTCATCATTTGGTGCAGCACCGCCTACAAAATAGCCAAATTGCTTAGGAATAAATATAGGGGCTGTAAACGGAGCTAATATAGAATATTCGTTATCTTCAAATTTATATCTATAAGAAAATCTTACAAATTTATCTTGTATAAAATCAGTATCCCCACTCCAATCTTCATTATAATTAGGATTATTTATATCACCAGTACTTCCAGAAGATGCATTCAAATATTCTGCAGTTCTATTTTTCATAGTAGATTTCTTAAAAACTACTTCGCCTGCGGTCATGTCTGTAGCCGCGTCTAGGGTAACAGTTTTAGTGCTACTATTATAAGATACTACTATTTTTTTTTCGTCAGTGCCCTGCGAAACAAAATCGCCTGGCGTGGGTGTATAAGTTGGTGTGCCACTTAAAACAAATGTTGTAGAGTCTGTTGTATTGGCATCTACATTTTCAATATTCTTATCTAAAATATTTATTGGCAAATACGGAGCTAATTTTGCAACAGATATATTATCTTCAGTAGTGTAGTGCCCTACTCCGTTATTTATAGCAGTATTTACATTTATAACTCTTGGTTGATTTCTATTATCTGTAAAAAATAATAAATCTTCTAATAAATTTACTCCTGTTATAAAAGAATTTTTAGTAAAGTTTAAAAAACTTCCTTGTACTAATTTTGTTAATTCGTTAGTACTGCTAGAGTTAAGTTGGCATACGTGTATAAAGCAATTCGCTGTATTAGCTACTTTATTATACGGAGAGGTCGTTACATTTGAATCAGTAGAAAATATATATATTCTATTGTTTGACTCGTCGGCAAAAAAGCCTATAATATCTAAATCTGTAACACCTTCAACATTTCCAATGTCAAATAGTAAATTATTACCTTTTATATTTTCAACGGCGCCCACATCAGGACCTTCAGATTTGCTAATAGCAATATTCATAGCATCTCTATACTCTCCAGACGGTAAAAGTCTGGCGTCAAGATCTTTGTTCATTTTAGATTTAATGAACGCATTTTTTACTTCAGGCATTAGTGTTTAATTATTTTAGATTTATTTCTAAGCACTTGCGAAATTTCTTCAAGCTTAATATTTGATATTCTTAATTTAGCATTTCTTAATTTTGCTCTTTTTTCTTTTTTAAGTCTTTGAACAATATATTCGGGTTGATTAGAGCGTCCTGAAATTACAGCATGTATTATGTATGCATAAAGCGCTTCTTCTGCTAACTTAGGCACTTTCATATCTTCCGTATATGCAAGCCCGTCAGATATGTACTCAAAAAGTATTATTTTATCTACTAAATTACTTGAAAAAGAAAACTTGCCTTCTCTTTCGTTTATTGTAAACCAACCGTTTATATGTGTTATTTCAGGATCTAATCCAAATCTTTGACCTACTAAACCTCTATAGCCAGGATCAACATTAACATCAGCATCATAAAAAAACGGGTCATATACACCTGTTATTTTTTTAGTATCTGCATTCTTCCAGTTTTCTTCTACAACCGAAGTGCCCTCTAAATTATCACCATCACTATCTTGTGTTGGTATACCATTACCGTCTTGAACAGGAATTTCTGTTGGATTACTAGTTAATGTTGTAGGGTATATAATATGTTTTACGCCAAAGTCATCTGTCCATGAGGCTTTAACGTAATTTACATAGTCTTGCGGGATTGCAATAGTAAGATTATTTGGGATTGTAAGCTCTTGAGTTTTTATGCTTTTAAGAGTGTCATAGCTAAACTCTTGCATTGCACGCTTAGCGTGGAATATTATATCGCTTTTTTTTACGCTTGGTATAAGTTTACCTGCGCCTACATATGCAACTAAAAAATTGTTAATTATATCTGTTACTGATATATACCTATAGCTACCATAGTCATTACCGGTGTAATATTGTTCGTTAGTTTGGGTTATTAACCCGCCATTAGGTGTTGACATATATTAACTTTTAGAATTTATTTCTTTTGATTGAATAACCTGAGAAGCTGCTTGAACTATTTGAGGATCTTTTATTATTACGCCAGCATACGCTAATATTCTTATTATAACATTAACTTGCTCTGTTACAGATAGTTCAAAATCTGCCGCATCATCGTCATCAGAATTATACACATACTGTCCAACATCCCCAACTGAAAATGTCCAATTTACAGGATTAGGTTCTCTAATATAATAAGCAACAACATCGGTAGAGGTAGCATGACTATTTATGCTATCAGGAAAAGCTGTTATTGAAAGACCTTCTTGAATATACACAGGAAAATCCTCAGTAGGTTGTGTTAATGGTGATTTATTTATACGCAAAAGCTCATTTCTAGTAACTTTTTGCATATCTATATCTTTAAATGTTAAGTTATTTAAATAATATGTATTTGTTCGTAAATTAATACCGGTGCTAGAATTAAGAACATTGGTAGCAACAAGATTAAAAAAAGACATTTTTTCCTCTATGTTTGCAATTCTATTAGCATAATCAGTATCTGTTTGAGGAACACGAACTTGCTGATTTAAATCATTAAAGTATTTTTCAAATATATCTAATTGAACTTGAGTAGCTACTTTGTTAAATTCATCTGGGGTCATATAGCCCCGCTGTTCTTTATTTAAAATAGATAAAACCGTTTTATATACGGTATTTACATTTATAGCCATATTTTTATTTTAATAAAGAGCGGCAACATAACGCTACCGCTCTATATTAATATCACACGTTATGCAAACTTTTTTTCTATTGATTTATAAACTTCTATGCCTTCATCTGTTTGCAAGAAGACAGCAAAAGCTGAATATGGGTTTTCATCAAATGGAACTGTCATAAGTTTTTTATCATTTGAGGCCCATGAAAATATTCTTTGATCTTGTGAAAGCTTAATAATGTTTGCTTCTTTTGCTTTAATAGCAAAATTACGAAGCTGCACATTTTCATCATTTGCAAGCTCTAAAAATAATCCTGGATTTCTTTTAGCAAATAAAAGTAAATCTCTTTTTAATTCTTTTGAACTCATCTTTGATACTGAGCTACCTAATTCAACGCGAACTATTGCTTCAGCCATATCAACATCCATTGACATTGCAGCATTTAATGCTTCAAGCTCAATTTCAATATTATCAAGCTGATCACCCGCTTCAATAACAGAATCATGCTCTGCGTATTTTTTACCTAATGACGGATGATATAGTGAAAGAAGCTTTTGCAGCGCCTGTTTTTCTTTAGGCACGAATAAATGCCCATTTTTAAACATAATATGCCCTAATGTAACTTCACCTTTTTGTTCGTCCACAAATGGTGAATTTTGATTAGTAGCATATCTAAGCTCTCTTTGCTCATTTTTTTCTGTGTCAAACCAAAGCATTTGTCTATGCCTTGAGTGTTTGGCAGGCATAGTATAAGTTAATGGTGACATATTTATTAAATAATAATGCCTGTCTTTAACTTCCCATTTTGTTGTAGCCGTGGCTACTTTTTCTTTTTTTCCCATGATATAATATAATAAAAGTTTTAATAAAAATAAAAATCACCCCCGTAATTAAACGGGGGTAATTTTAAAGGATATTGCTTATTTCTTCAACAATACGAAGTTATTAGCACCTTGAACACATAAACATCTTTCTGACAAGAAGTGTACGTTCATTGCGTCTTCGCTTGAAGTAAATGCTCCACCTACTGAACCTGTAATCCAAGTTTTCATTCTTCGATCATCAGCTTCAGAAGCGCGGTAACGCACGTGAAGGAATGGTCGTCGAATATTAGTACCAAGAATTTGGTCATATACAGTAGAAGTACCAGCTGGAATAAGAACACCGTCGATTGAATCTTCTGAGGTTGATCCGAAGCTATCATCGAATCCTCTTGTAGAAGCGTCATTTAAGTATTTCCAGTCAGTCTTATAGAAATCATAAGAACCTCTGCGGAAGCCAGTGAATCCAAGATTCAAAGCCATTTCTTCAGAGTTTTCAAACAATCCATAAGCTGTACCTCCATTTGCACCAGCAGAAAGACCTGCAAGCATATCGTCAAAAGCTAGATTAGTAGTACGATCCAAGAAAAGCATGTTTTCTTCAATAGCGCCTTGACCATCTAAATTTTTAAGGATTTCATCAAAAGAATCTAAAGTTGCTGGAAAAGCTGAATAAACATTTCCGCGCTCAGTAATTGCAGAGAAAAGACCTTGTGTACCTTTAACCTCTTGCGAGTTTGCAGAGATACCAGCTAATGTAGTATCCGCTTTTTCAGCTTCAACCATAGTCATTTCTAAGTAATCTTGATAACGAAGTCTTGTTTCAGACTCAGCTTTTAGGTACCATAGATATCCAGAAGTTCCGTCTTCAGTAGCAACTTCAACCCATCCAATCTGAGCAGTGTCAGAACCATTAATACCGTAGTGGTCTTTAATGATAATTGGTGAGTTGTTAAACTGAGTAAACTCAGGCTGTACTGAACCTTCCATTCCAGAAGTTCCTTTTCCAAATTCAGAACCAAATACAAATACTTTTAATGTTGCGCCTGCATCAACAAGAGCTGTTGACCATGTTGCTGACCCAAATGGGTGAGCCTCAACAGTTGTTCCTGTAACATCGCTTACAAAAGCTTTTTGCTCAGTACCCGTAGCAGGGTCAAGAATTACGATTAACGCATTTTTACGGATAGCGTGGTGCTTTCCAGTGCCTCCAACAATACTACTTCCGCCATCGGCGTTGTCGTCGATATCGACAGTTGCATCGTTATTTGCAGTAAGTCCACATGCGTTATAAGAAATATGCAAGCGATTTTGCTCGCTCCAAATGACTTGATCAGAAGTCATTGGCATCTCAGCGCCTACCATTTGAAGGAATCCAGAAAGCGTACGATTTCCGTATCTTTCTACTTCAGCTTCATAAATTTCAGGTAGATATTGTTGAGAAAAGTCATTACCAGCACCGCTTGTAAAATCAATATAGTTTCCGGTACCAGTTTGTTTTGCGGCCGTTGGTATCAACGAACCATACAAAGGTGATAATGCCATTTTGTTTTAATTTTAAGTTTTAACGTTTTGTTTTAATTTTAAGTTTTGAAGAATCCGCACCGCTAACAGATTTAACTCTTAATCCATTTATAAACACATTACCACTTTGACCACTACGAGGTTCATCACTAATATTTTTTGATTTATTAGTAAGATCTCGTATTGCATCAGCTTTTCCTTGCTCATAAAAATGATTTATAACTTTGTCAGAATTGTTAGCTACATATAAAGCTTTATGATAATCAGTCATGTTCGATATTCTACCTTCTTTATCTAAGAACTTCTTAATAAAGTTTCCCATATCAGACTGAAAATCAGCTACAGATGCATTATCTTTTATGCCATACCTAAACTTTTTTTCACCTAAATTAAAATCAAAACCTTTGAATTCGTCGTTGAAATAGTTTTTTGTTCGACTCTGAAAATCTTCCGTACGCTTTTTTATAACTTGCTGTTCTTCACTGTATCGATTGAAAAAGTCAACTGCTTTTTGTTGTTCCTGAGTTACGCCGGGTCTCAACTTGATTTCGTCGTAATATTTATCTTTCAGTTTTTCTAAAAAGCCCTTGGCCTTTGCAACTTCTTCTTTATACGCAACTTTTTTCTTGCGTATATCTTTTTCTTCCTCTGTGTCTTCGTCCCATGCAAAATCTTCTAAAAGTATATTTACATCTTCAGAATCTAAATGAGGTTTGCTTTGACGGTAATATTCCCGTAAAAGTGTATTGTTATCTACATTAGAATAATCTGCATTTAATCTTACATAATCTTCTAATGTTCCGCCAGTTTCATTCATGAAGTCTACAACCTTTTGAATGTTCTCTGGTAATGGCTCCGCAGTATCTTGCGATTCCTGCACCGCATCCTCAACTTGCTCTTGCAAGGTTTCAGTTTGCTCTTGAACCTCTTCTTCTGTTATTTCTTGTATTACAGAATCTTCTTTTATTTTTTCTTCGGAGGGCCGTACTTCTTCAACCACTTCCTCGCTGCTTTGCGAGTTTTCGGATTCTCCGATAGAATCATTGCTCTCATCTGTTGTATTGATTTGAACGGCATCTTCTTGCTTTTTTTTATCGGTAATATCTACTTTAATGGTATCACCTGTTTCTTTATTTTCTTCCGGCTTTTTAGACAAATCTACTTTAATAGTTTTAGGTTTGTCGGAAAGCTGTTTCATTTTTCGAGGTTTAACTTTAAATTCCCCCTCTTGCTTGACTATTTCTGCCATGATAAAATATTATAAAATTAATAAAAATTACTTAGGGTCAAATTGCCCTAAGTCAAAACCGCCTAATACATCAAATCCTGCAGATTCAAAGTTTTTTGGCAGTGTGTCGTTTTTACGCTGATTAATTAGTTCTGATTGTTGCGTAGCCTGTATTTTAGTTCGCTCATCTTTTCTGTCTTCTTTATAAGCGTCTTTGTTTTTTAAAGCGCCAGCCTGAGCCTCCGCTAATTGTTTATTAAATTGAAACTCTAATGTCATTAATTCTTTTTTAATTTGAGCTTCTTTTTCTAATTTTTCTATTTCAAATTGACTCTTACCTTTTTCAATTTGTAATTTAGTTTGAGCTAAAGCTTCTTGTTTTTGTAATTCTGCCATAGCCGCTCTTTCTGCTGTTTCAGAATTAGCCTGCGCTTGTGCTTGAATATTTGCTTGTTGAGAGGCTTGATCCGCTCTTTGCTTTTTGCGTTTTCTTACTTTTAGCAATTCATTTGCTAATTTTAAGTTACGTAATTCTCTTATATCAATTACATCCTCTAATCCAATTTGCCCAGACTGTACCGCCATTTGAATATTTTGTTCAAGCCGCTGCTTTTCTTCTTCATCGGGTTCGAGCTCTAAATATATGCCAAAGTCATGTATTCCATTTTTTTGCACTTCTTTTAAAGTACCCACATTGTAACTGCTAATACTATTTTTAAGCGCTTCTTCTGTTAAAGCAAATTCTAATGAGTCACCTATTCTTAACGATATGTTTTCAGCAAGACGTAATGATACATATAATGCAGATTGCAATATGTGACGTGTGGCTGTATTACTATTTGCTGCGGCTAATTTTTGTAATCCTACTAAAGCATTTTTATCAGGGGTACTTCCATCTCGCGCTTCATTTAATCCCGTAACGTCTCTTATCATTTGTAGATAATATTGATAGGTATTAATAAGCGAAGAAATTTTACCTTGCCCGGAAGATGTTTGTAATTCTTGAATAGGAACTTTGCCTGGATTCATATCGCCATCTTGTGTAAACGATCTACCCACGATACTACCGGTTTGAAAATACATGTTTAATGCTTCCGCCGGATTATAATTAGTTCCGTTACCTAAATCAACTTCAGCTAAACCATCAACATCCACATAAACACCATCTGGCACCATACGAGACATTACTTGTTGTAACTTTAAATGCGTAAGCTGGATCATGTCCGCAAACCCTGTTATACGACTTACTAGTGATTCAATTCTTCCTTTATACATTCTAGGAGCTACTATAGTATAATTCATATTAACTTTAGGCGAATCAGCAAATGGCCTAGTCATATGTTGCGACATTTCCCAGGATAACATTTTATTATTGCCTAATACTTTTGCTCCAGTATATAATACTTCTATTACTCTTTCAACTCTGTCAAAATTATCACTTGGCGGAGGGTTAAATATATCCGGCTTTTCTAAAGCTTTTTCTAGGCCTTGATCTGTTTTCTTTATTTTAAAAACCTGGGTTTCATATGTTTTATATTCAAAATATAAAACACTTATAGTATTGTTATCGTTTTGCCCGTAATAGTTTCTAACATAATCCGAGTTGCCAGGTTGCTTTTGTATCTCTTCAAGATCTTGTGCTGTTAAATAAGGAAACTCTTTTGCTAGTTCGCTTAGAAAAACTTGTTTTACCTCGCCTACATAATATAAATCTTCAAAGTTAGGATCTTCTGTATATGAATAAACTAAATTTGCAGGATCTACATATTTTAATTTAATACCCTCGCTTCTATTAAAAGATGTTTTAGCCGCGCCAATACCACAAACAACTAAATCAGATAATATTCTTTTTCTAATTTCTTCATATTTATTTTTAGAAAATATATTATCTAAAAGCTCTTCTTCAGCTATTTCAATTGATTGCTTATAATTTAACTGCATATGCAGATCTAACTCTTCTTTACTTTCTGGTAAATTTTCAGGCTGTGTAGTAGAATATAAATTTAAACCTAACTGCGAACTTGCTTTATCTATAAACTCTCTTGCTTGTATATCTCTTAAAATACCTTCTGCATATAAAGTTCTTTTTTTATTAGAATCAGGGTCTTGCGCAAAAGCTTTTAGCGCATAGTTTCTTTGTGACATGCCATTAATAACAATATCCACAAACTTAGGTATAACTGGAACTGGTTTCCAATCTAAATTAAGATAAGATAAATCTCCATTAATAGATAATTCATCTTTATATTTTTGAATTGATTGTTCTCCTCTAGAATATAACCTTCTTCTATGATATTCCTGAAAATTAGAGGTAAAACGATCACCCCCACGGTTATTTCTAAACCACTCGTTTTCAATAGCTCTTGCTACCTGCAAACCATATTCTAATGACTGCTTTTCCTCATTAGGTACCACCTGATCGGGAAACGAGCTGTTGTAATTAGTATTAACCATTTATTGTATTATTTTTGAACTATATCCTTTATTGTTATATCTTTTAAACCCTAGCGGTACAGATTTTATAATTTTTTCCGCAGATGGTCTATATCTATTTTTATTACAAGCCATAATAGCTAAGCCGGAACTAATTGTTGCATCAAATTTTGTTCTATTATTTATATTAAACCCAGCCCAGTCTTCTAATGTTTTTTGAAAATATATATCACCGTATACACCTTCTGTAACTTGACCTACATAATTTTCTATATAACTTTCAATTGCGGCGGCGTGCGCTTGCTTAATATCTTCAGATGTATTTGGTATACCGCCTATATCTTTTTCTGTAACGGATAGCTTGTTCCAGAGCTTATCCGGCCTATTCATTGAAAAACCTCTGTACCCTCTTCGTTTTAAATAGTACAATAATCTAGGTTTATTATTTTCCGCAAGAAGTGGCATTCCATAAAAAACTAACGCCATAAGCACATCTTCAAAAAATATTTCAGCTGTTTGTGGCCGTGCAATATATTCTAAAAAAAACATATTAGGAGGTGCATCTTCCATACTAAACTTAGTTAGCCCGTGCAAAGATCCTTTAGATCCTCTTTTATCAACCGTGCCTGATATATCATATGAGTCACAGCCAAATGCGCCAATATGCTCATTACCTGGGTACTTAACGCCATTTTTTACTATTACACGGTTTTGTAAATTTTTAGGTGGCACCCAAGATATCTTAAATCTTCCGTTTTTATTTGGTGCAAATATTACATTTTTATCTTGTTGCCCATTTTCCCATTGAAAATTGCCTTGTGTAACTTGCATCCCGTTTCGAGCTTCTTCGTTGTAATCTATTTGTTCGTAAATCTTAGTTAGATTAAATAAAGACTCTTTTGCTTCATCTCTAAATGCATGCTGCTCTGTTCGCGGAAACTGACGATAATATTCGTTTAAACTATCTTGATCGTTTTTAAGACCGTCAACTTCATTTTGCCAATGTTCTATAACGCCTTGGTCAATAATTTCTCCATACGGTCCTTCAACTTGTTCCTGCGGTGTATCGAAGACAGGGTTTCCATAAGAATCAATGAACCCCTCGTAGTTCCATTCCATAGGTATGAACAAAGAATATAATCCCGAGCTAGTCTGTCCATTGCGGTTTCGTTTAGTAACGTCTGAATCTTCGTATAGTTTTTTGAAATTTGCTCCACCTTTGTCTAATGCATTTGAAGTCGAGCCCATCATACACTTACCTACGATTCTAGAACCTAATCTAAGAGTTGTTTTTGTAACTCGCCAGTTGTTTAATATATTGTCAGGTCTTTCCCATTTGCCGCTTTCATCATGAGCTAACAACTTTAGTTTCTCCCCGTCGTACGAGTTATCGCCTGTGTTTTTCCAGTCGATTGTTGTGTCGAGCCCTTCCAGTTCCTCCGGCCCTTCGCCCTGATCAAGTTTTCGTCGCGTGAGTTTTGATGCTGGTACTCTGTATGCCAATTCTGTTTTTGGCCTATCCATTCCATCTTGTATTGGTTTAAAGAAAAACGGATAGTTGACGGATATTGGTACAACTTTATCTGTGAACATTTTTTTAGCGTCGGCTCCAGATTTGGACAGTATTCCAAACCGTGAATCGGAAGATATTGTTGCTTGATTAACCAACTCTCCTGATGCCATGAAAGAAAAACCAGAGCGTCTGTTTTTGAGATAGCACATTCCATAACTGCGTTGATCGGCTTTGCACGCTTCCCAGAAAATAAAAAATAATCTGTTTGACTCCCTAAAGTCTGCTGCCCCCACGTCAATTTTAGACCACTGCAGGTACATGTAATGAGTGCCAGTAATATAAGTAGGATTGCCTTTGTTAATAAACGAAAAGCCCTCGTCGCGGCGTTTAAACTCTTCGTCAATATAATCATAATATTTTTCTTTAAAGTATTCGGGCATCTGATTCCACTCAAATACACTTTTTATTTTTTCAAGTTCTTTAGGGTAATCTATTTGACTCCACGTATTTTTTTTAAATTTATACGGATCAGATGTTTTTGGTAAAGCTATTTTAAGATTTTGTATGTTATACACATCTCCAATCTCGCCGGTTTTACTTATTACTACAACATCATTTTCTTTGTCATAGCCATACCTCCATTGCTTATACCTATTCTTTTTATTAAGAACTTTCTTGCTTATATAATCAGGCAGTACTTCAAATAATGTTTGTGTATAATTCATTTTGATCTACCCTCTGCAAAGCCTTTAAATGATTTAGCTTTAGTATCTTTATCTTCGCCTTCTAATAATGCTCTTTCTTCGTCTATGCGCGTTAGTATTTCAAACGCATCAAAGATTGCTAACTTTTTTGTAGCGGCGGCATTTTTAAGCCTATCTGCCGAAAGGTCGTCTTCAGTATCTGTTATAATCTTTTCTTCAGCAACGCGAATTAATTCTTTAACTGCTTTTTGCCCAGCTCGGATTATATTCCTTTTCGTGTCCTTTACGTTCATACTTAATAGCTATATCATTTGATTTCATACAATAAAGACGTTCTTCGCCTATAATAAATTCCCATTCGCTGTTAGGCGTAAAGCCAACCAGGTCTCCTGGGTTAATATGGAGCGCTTCTAGTGTGTTATTTCCATACTTTAATATACCAACATGCTTTTGTTCGTTTTCGATCGAATATGAGCTTGTTTCTTTAACAGGTTTTACAAAGCATCTATTGTTAACCATAATCCAATCGTTGTTTTTCTTATAGCTATAAACTTGATCTGGATTAACAAAGTACGTATTATCTTTAAAATATGTACTACCATTTTTTTCTTTGCCATTAATATCATAATATCTTCTAAAAATATTATGATGTATTAATATAGTGTTACCAACACTTATACCTGTATTAAAAGCAGCTGGAGTTGAAACCACTATAGCTTCTTTATTTATGTGACGAAAGCTTTCTATATTTGTATTTAGTAGCAGGCTATTGTCACCTAACTTTTTAATATTATTATATCGCTCGCCTTTAGGTTTAACTATAAATTGGTATAATGATTTCATTAGTATTCAAGGTCGTACTCAACTGAAATTGCCATGTTAGAGTTAAATTTCTTCCATGGCAAAACTTCTGAGTTTTTCTTAATATATATATTGTACGAAGTATCCTCGTCCTCAAATAATATAGCGGATATTTCATGTCCCCCATATACTTGTTGACCTACTGAATAGTGCATTGCGTCATTCTTGTAGTCTGAACCAATACTAATTTTTCTTATCAGCTTCATCTTTTTCAATTTTAGAATACTCGCCTGTTTCTAAATTAATATTAATAGAACCATATTCTTTTTCAAGTTCAATTTTGAACTCTTCAATATTTTGATTTACGCCCGCTAGCTCGTGTAGCAGAGCATGTTTTTGAGATTCTGCAACACCAATATTGTTTAGCAATGAATTTAATGCAGTTTGTTGTTTATGCAACGTTTTTAACTGCTCATCTGTAATTTTTAACATTTAATTTAATTTAATTATTATTGTTGGATTTTTTTGATTTTTCCCACGTGCGCCCAACAAAATACGCGCCGTATACTGTTATTAATAATGATTGAAAAATTGGAATATATTCTTGCGCAACTTCAAATCCACCTACATTACCATCAGCAAATGCTAAAATAGTAAATATAGACGTAAGATATACTAATACAAGAGGTCGAATGTTTTTAGATAAAAATGAATCTGATTGCATATCCATTTTCCATCTTTCAGTTACTTGCGTCTGCGCATCTTGATCTGCTTTTTCTAATAACTCTTGAATCTTTTGTTTAGCAGCTAATCTTTCCTCGTCTGTAGTTGTAAGATTATCAATTACATTACCTACGTCTTTAATTATGCCGCCTGATAAAAGACTTAAAAGCTTTTTCATTATTTTTTCAGTTGCTTTTTAATTTGCTCTTTTGGTCTTTCTTTACCTGAACCAAAATTTATATTAAGATCTTTTAGTTTTTTCATCAGATTAAGATCTTTATCTTTTTTAGAAGGAACAGAATCGTTTGTAGTTGAAGGTATGCTGTCTTTTTCCTTTTCCTTGGGGTCTTCCATGTTCAACATAGAATCAGACATCATTAGCCCCGCTGCTTTGTTCTTTACCTGTGCTGTCATCACATTGAGAGGGTTTTGTGTATAAGCCATTTTGTTATTTTTTTATAGTTAATTTTTTAGAAATAATTTTTCCTTTATAGTGTCCAGAAAATTTGCACACTAAATTACTTTTTTTATTTAATTTGTAATGTATTGTTACTCTATACCCATTTTCTTTATTGTATAGTTCTGTAACAAATTCGTTTTTATTTTGCGAAAGTATTGTTTCTTCAATTACATCGTCTTCGTGAAAGCTAAAATTAAAAACTTTAATAATTTTATTATTATCAGCTAAAATTGTATTTATATGTGTAGATTCTTCTGAAACCCACATACCTTCAAACTGTTTTTGTGCAAATGTATTTAATGAAATAAAAGTAAACAAAAAAACTAAAAATAAATTTTTCATAATATTAGATTTAAATTATACTAATATTATTACTTATTTTTTATATTTTTTAATTTTTTTCTTAAACAAAGGTGTTGCAAATTTAAAATCCTTAATATTTTTGCTTAACTGTTGAAATGTTGATGGGCTTTCAGGGGAAGTGCTAAAGTTGCCCGCTCTAATATTTTCTTGAATATTATCGAACCCCCGCATGGTAGCAGCATACTGCCTGGCTTTTTTATCCGCTTCTTTATAAAGCTCAAGTTGATCCTTTGATAATTCTTGAACAAAAGGCTGTGTTATAGCGTTTCCTCTAACTTTTACATTACGAATATTTCTAAGCGTTTGTTTGCCTTGCGCCAACGCATTTCTAACGCCTTCTGGGGTATTGCTAAGAAGCTGCGCTTGTCTAGGGTCAGTGCTACTATATCTTCTTAAAGCATCACTTAAACCAAATGACATATCTGCAGACAATTTTGCTTGCTCTTCTAAACCTTTATAGCCGGATGCCGGCGGGGCAACATACGTCATAACTTTGCCGCTTCTTGGATCAAGCATTCTATTTTGGACTAAATCTTCTCGAATTTGATCATATTTTAAATCGCCAAAACTTCCATCAGGGTTTATATTGCGAAACCTTTCTGTTGTATCAAAAACATATCTTTTTTCTCCTGCCGGCGTAGAGGATCCATCGGGATTGATTAATCTTTTCATATTTTTTTCGTCTCTTGACGTTCTGTAACGGCTCCTAAAATATGGATTACTTTTTTCACCACTATCAAAAAATGTTTTACCCGCAATATTTTTTACATTTGCAGTAACCTGTTTATTAAAAGATTCAGAAAATCTATTTCTATTTTTAAATCTTTGAACATCTTCAGATATTTTCTGCATTTTTTTATCAAAATTAGCCTTATATTCTGGTGATCCAAATCCACCGGGTTTAGCTTTAAATAAAGAATTGTTTTGTTTTTCTTTATTTAAAAATCTTTTTAAAATATCACTCATAGCTATTTTGATTTATTATATGCTTCTTTTTCCCAAGGCAAATTTTTATCGCCTTCTTTGATACTAGATCTTGGTATTATACGACCTTTCCAATATATATATTTACCATCGTAATCAAGATCGCCTCTGCGCATTTGATCTATATGCACTTTTTCATGTTTAACAACTTCTTTAACTCCTTGGGGTGATAAATCTTGATCTACTATTATTGTGCCGTTATTATTAGCCTTACCTAAAACACCTTCTTCCATGTTTACAAAGTACACTGGAGTTTCATCCATTTTAAATGGTGCGGGTTTCATTTTAAAAGCCATAATTCATTTTTTACCGTATGGTACAACTTTATTAAGATATGCTTGACGCTTTTTGCAGCCACAGCCGCCAGGTATATTTAAACCCTTAGCAACTTGCTCTGCAAACTTATCTACACCTGTAGCTTTAGTAGCACGCGCTATAGTATCACCAAGCCCTCTGTCTTTCACCTAGATTCGTTATATTTTTTAATTGCTTTAGCTCCTAATTTAACTAAGCCTTTAACACCACCACCACCAACGGGTACTGATCCACCGAGCCTAAGATCTTTTTCAGTAATTCCTTGAGATGCTAAATACTCTGTTTGTGATTTTAATTCACCTTCTGGCTTTGCATTTGTTTCTGTTGTTGGAAATCCAGCTTTATTTAATGGACTTGTAAACCTTAAAGGTGTACAGTGTTTTGATGTAAACGGTTTATATTTCATATTAGCAATTCCATTTTCTTCGCGCAGCTCTACCTCTTTCAGACTTCCAGCCTTTAGACCTTGCGCAAAATGATTTTCTACGTTTGTAGGCTTTACTTCCTTTTTTAAGCTTTGACGGTGGCGTAGTTACAGCAGTTGATAATTTACTGCCAGGATTATCCTTGCGATATTTTTTAACACCTTTTTCGGTCATACCCCCACCAGCATCTTTTCCTTTGCCTTTTCCCTTTTTTACTTTAGCGTAATACCCTTTTGATTTCTTCCTAGAAGGAGCATCGCCTTTTTTAGAGAACGGTGAGCTATGCTGAACGTAAGCCATAATTATTGTTTTGCTCGTTGTGTAATAGGCCCTGCTTTATACTCAGTAGGATATTTTTTAATTTCCATTCCGTTAGCGCCTGAGCTACTGCCTTTTCCCATAGGAAAACCAGATGTATCTATAGGGCCGTCCCACACATGAGACTCTCCTACTATTCCTCCTTTTAATGGTTGTTTTTTCATTTTTCTCCTCTTTTATTTATTCTGTTTAGAGCTTTAGTCTCACGCTTTTTTATTTTAGCCGCTCTATTCTTTTGTCTTGCCTTTCTTTTTTCCAATGTTTTTTCAAGTCTAGCTTTTCTAGCTAAGTTTCCATCTTCAGGATCAATTGCGTCAATTTTAGCTTTTAGTCTCATATTTCTATCTGGGCTAGTTTCAGGTTTTTTATTCATATTAGCTACAAAATCTGAAGTATTTATGCCTAATTGATCTTGCTGTTTGCCCTGATTTAATTCTTGACTTCCATCGCCTGTATTAAGATATGCTGTTTGTGCTTGAGTTTGATTGTATGTAGGTTGTTTTACATTACTAGGAAGAGAAGAAATCTGTTGGTAGTCGATGCCCTCCCTAAATGGCAGGGGCGATTTACTATGCCTAGCAGCTCTTTGCCGAATAAAAAATGGCTTGTAATTACTCATAATTATTCTTTATTAAATGATTCTTTAGTCTTATTGTAAATATCTTGCTTAGACATGCCTGGGTTTTGCTCTTTTATCTGCATCATTTTATAATTAAATGTAGATGACGGTAATGGCGAGTCCGTCATAAATACAGGCGTTGTTGTTCTTCCGGCGCCATACTGACGCATCTCAGGTGTGCCAGCCATACCTTGAATATTTGCTTGAACTTGAGGAGTAAAACCTCCACCCATTTGTTTAGCCTGTGGCGGTATCATTGTAGTTTCAATGGGCATGCCCGTTATAGGGTCAACCGGCGTAGGTAAACCCATTCGCATTATTGGATTATTTTGTTTGTTATAAGCCATAGCTATCTTTCTTTGTCGTTATTTATTCTTTTAATTGCAACTTGAAGCATCCTATCTGTGTACGCTTTGCTTTTAATTACATTTTGCGTTACGCTACTTGGAATATCTTCTTCACCTGTAAGTATTCTATAAACACGTGTTAATAACTGTGTTGTTTTTAAAGATACCTTATATAGGCTGCCTTTACTATTTGATTTATTACCTCTTCGCCATAATACTATCCAGCCTTCTTTTAAAAGTCGTGAGAACCTATTATTGTCCCAGCTATATGCATATGTATCAAGTTTAAAATCTGTTTTGCTAAAAAAGCCTTGACAGTCTAAAAATAAAAGAAGCTCCAGATCTGCATCTTTTATACCGTAATTTCTGCACGCCCATCTTCTAACTATTCGGTAGTGTTTTAATACGTTTGAGTCACGCAAATCTGAAGCCTTTATTGTTTTCATAATATAACGACTACATCCTGCGCTTTAATTACATTGTACACTTTGTCTTCCAGTTCAATGGAATGGCCGGCGTGTCTATCATAATAAATAGCATCGCCAGCCTTTATTCCAACTATATCGGCGCCCGCTGATATTACGCTTGCTTTTGCGTATCTTATATCTTCACGGGCATTTTCTGCAATTAGCAGACCGCCTTCTGTTTTTTGTGAACCTTGTTTTTCTTTTTCTACTATTAAGTAATACCCGATTGCTTTCATAACTGTTCTACTCTAACGTTATTAATTACACAATCGGTTGATATAATTGTTGTGGCTACTGAAGCCGCGTTCCGAAGAGCGCTTTTAGTAACAAGCAGCGGGTCAATAATTCCAGATTTAATCATATTCACCATACCCCCTGTAACAACATTTAACCCTTTGCCTTTAATAGTAGGCTCTTTAAATTCTTCAATACCTGCATTACTAAGTATTGTGTGAAAAGGCGCTTTAATTGACTTATAAAACAATTCTTCACCTTTGCTGCTTGGTTTTATTTTTTGAGCAGCATTTAAAAGGGCTATCCCGCCACCTGGCACTATACCTTCTTTAATCGCGGCTTTTGTAGCACATATAGCGTCTTCAACTCTATCACGCTTTTCTTTTAACTCAACCTCTGAATTAGCACCGACTTTTACAACAGCAACTTTTGCAGATAATCTTGCGAGTCTTTTTTCATGCCTAATTTTTGCACCCGGCATCATTGGCTTTTCAAGCTCTTCTTGTATTGCTTTAATCTTTTCTTCAACCTCTTCAGACTTACTCTCAACTTGTAAAACAGTTTCTTCTGTATTAGTCACTGCTTTAACGCATGTTCCAAGCATTTCAATATCTATAAGATCCATATCATCACCTAGATCTTCATTAATAATTTTAGCTCCAGTTAGCATACAAAGGTCTTGCATTACTTCTTTGCGAGTTATGCCATAAGTTGGCAAGTCAATTACATTAACTTTTATATTACCCTTTATTTTGTTCATTGCAAGAGTATTTAGCACTTGAGGCTCAACATCCGCAATAATTAGTAATGCTTTATTCTTTTTTATAACATGCTCTAGTACCGACTGGATTCTACGTATATTTGGTATTGGTGATTCCGATATCAATATATACGGGCGGTCGAGTTCTGCTGCATTTATATTCTCATTTGTTATAAAGTGATTAGACTTAAGCGGTTGATCATACTGCACGCCATCTACGACTTCTATTGTTGTTTCGGGCTCGTCTGTTGTTTGCATAATAACCACACCCGTATTACTTACAGATTTAAATGCATCACTTATAAGCTTGCCAAGTTCTTTATCGTTGTTTGCAGATATAGTTGCTACTTGGTCAATCATATCACCGTCAACAGGTATTGCAATTTTTTCTAAATATGCAATTACTTTTTCAACACCACTTGCAATTCCTTCTTTTAATGCTCGTGAGCTATCTTGCTCTAATGCTTTATATGCATTTTTAAGAATTGAATGCGCAAGTACAGTTGCGGTTGTTGTGCCATCGCCGGCTTCTTGTACGGTTTTACGAGCTGCGTCTTTTAAAAGTGTCGCGCCCATATTTTCAACAGGATCACGCAAAAATATATTATTTGCTACTGTTACGCCGTCTTTTGTAATTACCGGCTTTCCTTTGTCGTTTTCAAGTATTACGCTAAGACCGCTAGCTCCTAGTGTAGAGCTAACGGCTTTTGTTAGCTTTTCAATACCTTCGTAAACTTTGGAACGAGCGTCGCTGCCAAAATTTAAGTTCTTAACTATTGCGTCAGACATATTAAATTAAATTAGATTATATTAGACAAATGTCTTACTCGAAAGTTTTTACAACTACAGGCCCTTTTGCAAATTCGAGTTTTTTGCTGTAGTGCTCAACTGAAGCATCAATTGCTGCTTCCGCGCCTTCGATAGTCTCTCTTCGCGTTACGTCAACCCAGTCGTTATCTTTACTTGTATTAAGGTATTCGGTTTGAAAATATCCATTTGGTAGTTGTACAATTCGCCAATTTTTTTTATTAACTAAATGATTTAAAAATTGGACTTCTTTTTCGGTTATTTTTGGAGAAGTTGTTCCCCAAGAATAGGTTCTATAATATAGTGTCATAGGTTTTGGTTTTAAATTAATTATTGGTTTACTCTTCCCGAGTAGGGTATATGTTATATATTACTTAATTTTAGTAATTTTTACACTGCAGTAGCTGATAGATTACCCGAGTTATCTACTTTTATTCTATATCTTGTTCCGTTAGGCGATTTTAATATTAAACCTTTAGCAGAACTAGTTATTTCAATATCTCCGCCATTTGCTGTTAATTGAGACGCCGGTGAGGTAGTGCCAATACCTACATTTTGATTTTCATCAATACGCATTGCGTCTTGACCGTTGGTTACAAATCTTATATTACCATCAGTGTTTGTAGTCCCTTGAGCACGTAAAACTAAAAGTTGATTTTCACTTCCGTTGTTTTCTAAACTAGCTGTTGTAGTATTTTGAGTGCCAAATTTAAAATTAATTTTAGTACCATTAGAGTCACTATTTGTTACTGATAAAGATCCAGAGTTTGTTTGCACATCTAATGCTCTTGATGTTGAGGAGTTGGCTACTACGTCTAACATTGCCCCGGGAGATATAGTTCCTAAACCTACTCTTTGGTTTTCATCTATTCTAACGGCTTCTACGCTATTAGTTTCAAATCGTATTTCACCTAAAGTTCCTGAAGTTCCATGGGCTCTTATTTTTAATACTTGGTTTTGTGAGCCATTATTTTCTATAGCTGCAGTTCCAACGCCTGAGCCATTTTCAAAATCTAATTTAACTCCGTCAACATCTTCGCCTTCAACTTGCAATCTTCCTTTTTCAGTTCTAACATCTAAAGTAAAATTGTCGCCACTTGGTGTAGTAGTTGCGCTCGTGTGAAAAACAGACAATCTTCCGTTTGTTTCATCAACAAGCAATGCTTGAGACTCAATTGTATTACCTGTAGAGCCTATAAGTATTCTGCCAGGAGTTACATTGGGCACATCATTTGTTTCTGGTTTAACTGTAAAGACTAAAGTTCCTTCTGTAGCAACTGTTCCAACTTCACCTATATTTTGTATAAGATAGCCTTGAACAGGTTTTGTTGTTGTAATAGCTAAGCCTGATGATGTGCTAGGTTTTACATATATAGGTTGCCCCGGGGTTGGAGTCACTCCGTCTATAGTGCTTGTATTTATTGAGCTTAATTTACCTACAACAATCGCATGGCCTGCAGCGTCATTATTTAAGTCTGTTTCCAATATACCTATCGCAGGCATTTTAGCGGCATTTTCAGCGTCTGCTAATTGAACTTCAATTCCGCTTACAGTTGATCCTGATATAAACACAGGATCTCCTTTCCTAAGAAGTGTTCCTTGTTTATTTATAACCGCTATTTTTGTATTTTCAGCACTGCCAATGTTTAAAGAACTTGTGTTTATAAAAGTAAGTTCGCCATTTGTATCTGATTGCAATAATTGATTTGCAGCACCTAATGTATCTGTGGAATCTTTTATAGGTCCATTCAAATAAAGTGTGCCAGTTTGCGTTATTAAGTCGGCGCTAGCATCACCTAATGTAACATTTCCATTTAATGTACTATCACCGGTAACTGTAACGCTTGTATCAAAAGTTGCTGCAGCATCTACATTTAATTGGCCTCCTATTGTTAGTATTGTAGCTCCCGTATCTTGCGAAACTATGGAGTCGACAACAGTGTCACCTCCGGAACCAAACATTGTTAATGTATTAGCTGTGCCATTTATAAAGTCATTAAATAGGTTGTCAACTGTAATATGTATGTTTTGGTTGCCATCATACCCAACTAAATACATGCCTGACGTGTGGTCGGTTCTTTCGTTAAACTGTGAAAACTTTATTGCCATTATTGTCTATTTGTATAATGCAAGGCATCATTGTAGCCTTCTGTTATCATTGTTGGATAGCGGTCGCCTGGAGGCCACGATCCTTCTTCTGCTATAATTTCAATTGGCGGGTCAGCTGTACCGACCTCTGTAATCATTTCAAGAGAGTTTAAGCTGCCATGATCATAAAGATCATAAGCAACTAATATCTCCATTTGACTATTTATTCTAAGGCTCATCTTAAATATCCTTTAACAGGCATAGCTACTAAGTTTGTAGCTGTTGTGTCTGAAGCGAATACTTTTCTTACCTGTACTGGCACAAATTGCCCGTTGTTTAAATTGTAGAATATAATGTCTGATCCTGCTCTAGTTGTTACTTTAACGTGCCCCCCAACGCCAACGTATAATACGCTTACATTCGCGAGATCGGAACTATCGCTTGGTGTTACAGCTACAGCATCAGTTGCTTGTACTAGTGCTTGACTCATCTTGTGTTTTTATTTTTGATTCTAATTCTTCTATACGCGCTGTAAGCGCGTCAATTTTATTTTTTTGATCCTCAATTTTTGTAACTCTGCCGTAATTATCAATTGTTACGCTAGCAAAGTCATATCTGCCGGATCTTATTCCAGATACTTTTGCAGGGCGAATAGTTATTTCGCTACCATCTGCAGAAACGCTGGCTAGTATAACTGTCTCGTCTAAAGATTTTACCTTACTAACCGTGCCACCGACTTTTCCTAAATACTTAACTACTAAGTCGGATCCAACCATTTCGGTTGAAATGCCGTTTCCACCTACAATACTTATTGAGCCTTCTGTGTTTACCGTAGAACTTTGCCCGGTTTCGTCCGTAATACTTATACTTTTTACAGTGCCTTCATTATTTGTATATGGTAGCTTAGATATGTCTAGTTTGCTTACAACACCATTTTTCTGCACTAAAAATTGTACATCATTAACACTCGTGCTATGAGTTTTAGCAAAATCCACAATATTACTAGCGCCTTCATATTTTAAATTAATAACTGCGTTTTTATCGGTAGTAATACTTTCAATAGGACCAGAGCCAGATATGCTTAGAATAGCTTTTTCAATACTTGGTCCGTCGATTGTTAATGTATTATCGTTCCAGCCTAAAGTATATCCATTGCCGGTGTTAGATACACTAAAATTATCTAATGTATTGATAGATTCTTTTGTCAATGCTACCACACTAGACATCGTTATCCTTTTTGTTTGCCCATTTTTAGCAGAACCTATAAAATAATCTCCTGATCCTACAGGGCCGGATGGATAATTGTTTATTTTGGCCATCTATTCGTTTTTTGTTCCGTTTTCGCGAGGGTTCATACCCCCTCTATTCCTATGGGCTGTTACAAAAGTACCAGTATAGTGATCATAGTCCTTGCCTTTTATGTTTTTACCAGCTTTTTTAGCTGCACGGCGTTTTTTTTGGCTATCTGCTCGCTTTTCCTTGCGGTCATCACTGTTAGCATACCTTAAATCACGCTCTTTTTTGCGTTTTGCGGCTGCTGAAGATAACTTTTGTTTACCCATTTAATTCTTTTTACGTATATAATACTAATTTACACGCTTTTTACCGTTTTTACAAGTG
>VMHT01163379.1_pt1 | contig 37455 bp, 54 predicted proteins | sample 4693611 | NCBI WGS metagenome assembly VMHT01 (sample SAMN12280063, study PRJNA550983) | marine metagenome | isolation source: seawater sampled from same location over 5 years 0.02-0.2 micron viral filtrate | place: USA: collected off the coast of southern California halfway between the port... ...
ACGAAGGCAAGGCAATCCTCGAGGCTGCCAAGACCAATAGCTATGGCGGTGATGCTGCTGGATTAGCGCAGTTCAATACTCAGCAACGTCAAGCTGGTATTGGCGCTAATGACGAGATCATCGACGCCCTGGGGTATACAGGTGATATGGCTGAGTGGGCTAAGGCAAATCCTTCCTTAGCGATGCGTGAATACAACAAGAAGTTCGGTAATTCATATGGCGGCTTCGGCTCCGGTGATGCCAATACCGTTCTTCCTAACGGCATGACCGCAGGTGAAGACGCTCGGCAAGCGGCAATGAATGCCGCAGCAATCATGGAGGGCACAGGTCGCCCCCGCGAGATCAATACTGCGCAAATGGCTCCTGCTCAGCCCGCTGCGATTCAGGCGCAAAATAATAACGATCTCAACCTCGCAGGGGTTGGACGGTACGTCGACGGACTTGAAGGTAAGAAGTTGTTTGATTATGCAAAGAGCCTCATGGGAGCTAATTGAAAATGGCTAACTCTAAACGCAACTATTCGAACACCGACTTCTACAAGAATCGTGAGGGGCCTAAGCGTCAAGCACGACTGAATGAGTGGTACATGGACAAGAAAGGGCACAAGGAAGCCCAGGACTTTTTCTCTGCAACAAAGGATGGTGTTCCTAACAATCCAACCAACTATCAGACATTCACTCCTATTGCTTCTAGGTTCGCTCCTAATAGTGAGTCCGATGCTGACGTTGTATTCCGTCGCAATCCTTACGGTGATGCTGAGCAGATAGAGCAAAGCCAGGGGCCTACTTATCAACGTCCTACTCAGTGGGGCTCGTACAACATGGGTTCACAGGTTGCTAAAGACGTAGACAAACCCAACTTCTTGCAGACGCCAGGCCCAGGCTCAGAGATGAGTACTCCACGAAGCATGGATCCACCCCGTGGAATGAATACTGGAATTTCTCCATTCGGATCTGGTGCTCGTCGTAATGAGCCACGCAAAGGCAAAAGCAAGAAGGCTTAATAATTTATTGGTCAATCCGATTTAAGTAACATAGTTAAAGATGAGGAGACGCCTTGGCAACCAGTAGTTCTAATAAGATGCCGCTGCTGGTTGACAGGCCGCTGCATTCATTCGCGACACTAGGCGGTGCTGCGGCGCTGACAACTGCGACTGACTTCAATACTCCTAATGGTGGTGGTTGCGTATTGCTGGTCGATTGCCTAAGTAACGATGGTGCTGTCGTTGATAGCTTGTCGATTGTTTCGAACGAGGCAAGTACAACTGCTTCAAAGGTTTTGGTTTTTCTAAGTATCGCTGCTTCTGCTGCATCGATTACTTCAGCAAATACAGTGCTAGTTGCAAACGAAACAATCAGCTCTAGTACAGCGGGAGAGCGTACCAATATTTCACTGCCACCGTTAAGCGTCCCAGTGCCAAATCTGGCTGGACCTGCAGCGACTACAACTACCTTCGCGTCAGAGACTGACAAGAAAAATACTGGCCTATATGTCCCATCCGGTGCAGTTCTATATGTGGGAGTGAATGTCCCTCTTACTTCACCAAGCTCTTCTACTCGTGTACATGTATTTGCTCAAGGGGGCTTCTTCTGATGAGCTGGCAGCAAAAGCTGAAGGACAGTACATATCAAAGGGTTGCGAGAAAAGCAGGAGTTCGTAATCTCGATAGTCAAAATGACGTCCGTAAAATTGCTGCGTATATTGCCTCAAACCCAGGATTATCGCAGCAAAAATATATTTCAAACGCAAAAGCCGCAGGGGTTAATGTCCTAGACAGCGCCAATGATATTGCAAAAATTGATAAATATTTAGGTTCTAGCACTCCACCACCAGGGAATGAACCGCCACCACAAGTAACACCAGGGTCAAAAAATCCCACTCCCGAGCCCAAGCCGGGAGCAGCACCAACTCCACAACCAGCCGCAACAACACAGCCTGCGGTTGACTATTCAAGTATTTTTCAAGGATATCAAGACACCATTAGTAACCTTACGGCGTCTTATACCGCTGCCATTGCTAACTCGAATACTATTGCCAGCTCAAATAAGACCAACCAAGAGAATGCTGATAAGGTTGGAAACTTAGAACAGGAGAATGAATCATTAAAACAGGAGAATCAAAGGTTCTTAGATGCGTCTGCGAATAGTCAGCTTTCTGCTCTGAGATCTGGAACTACTACTGGAGGTGACAACTCTTCTGTATACGGATCTAGGGGTGAAGGGTTGTCCAGTGGTACTACTCAGTACCAGCCATCCAGCAAAAAGTCATCTATCGATTCAGACACGCCTGTAGAGAATAGTGTCTTGTCACGCAAGGGTCCTGTTGTTCAGCAGCTCAATACGGCCTTGAGCAGGCAAAAAGGCGCCCCTGCCAGGCCAAACTCTGGCCTCGCGTCGGGTAGAAGTTCTAGCTATTACGCAACTCGTTTTTCCTGAGCATGCCAAATTTTCTTACTGCTAACAGAGGTCTTTTCTAATGAGCTATGACGCCAATATCAGAGAGTGGTATCAAAATTATTTAGGGCGTGCTCCTGATCAAGGCGGCTACGACCACTACATGAATCGCCTGAATCAAGGGCATAATATTTATGAAGTAGCCGCTGATATTCAAAACTCGGCTGAAGCGCGAGGGCGTCGAGCAAGCCAGGCTCAGCAGACTAGTAACCAAATATCAGGACTGCAGGGGCAGGTTAGTGACTTTCAGGGGCAGATCAGTGGCTATCAGAATCAAATCAGTGATTATAAAAACAGGATCGGTGACTATCGAAATCAAGTAAGCGGATTGCAGAATCAATACAATGATGCAATGGGGCAGGTCTCAACATGGCAGACAAAAGCCAGTGAATTTGAGTCTTCTGCGCGTGACTGGCAGGATCAATTTACGACCAAGTCGCAAGAGTATGAGACTGCTCGCGATGAGGCTGAACGTTACAGGAATGAAGCAGTTGGGCAACAGCTTCGAGCGATGAAGTCTGGAGCTACGACTGGAGGTTCAAATTCAAATGCTCAGCAAGGCGGTTTAGCTAGTGGAAGAACTCAGTACCAGCAAAATTCTGATGATGGTATTGATGTAGATAAAGGAATTAAAGCGGAGAGTGGCACCTTGTCCAACAAAGGACAAGTTGTTGAAAGAATGGTTTCCGGGCAGCGTCGGCAAACATCGCCAAGCGGAAGCCCAAATAGAGCTCTCGCCTCTGGTGGTGGCTCCGGTTATTACGCATCCAGATTTAGCTGACAATGTCTAATTGGTTCACAAGGTACAAAGGTCCTGGCGGCGGAACCGGAATGGGCTCCTGGGATCGAGCCATCGATGATGGTTACTCTCCGCAGCAAATCGCAGCTGCCGTTGGTGGCTCAGGTCTTAGTGTTGGCTGGAGGCTTAGGGATGCTGCTAACGCAGTCAACGCGGGAGCTGCGGCTCAAAGGCAAGCTCAACAGCAAGTTCAACAGCAAGCCAATCAGTACGAGAGCCAGATTTCTGGCTACAAAAGTCAATTAGCAGATTATCAAAATCAGGTCAGTACCTTAAGTAGTCAATATCAAGGTGCACTTGCGCAAGGCGCTGAATACCAGAAGCAAGCAAGCGACTGGCAAGATCAGTTCAAGACTAAGTCTGCTGATTACGATCGAGCTAACGACGAAGCGCAGAGGTACAGAAATGAAGCTGTAGGTAGGCAACTACAGCAAATACGCAGTGGTTCGACCCAGGCAAGTTCGAATGCGTCAACTGGCGCAGGTGCCGGGAGCCTTACGAAAGGAGGGCAGAGATTTCAGAGCGATGACAATAAACTGTCTGATCAGGTCAGGGAGGAAGGCGGCCTAACAGATAGTGTTTTAAATAGAAAAGGACCTGTTGTTGAAAGGATTTCTTCCGCGCAGCCACGGCAAGCCGCACCAGCAGGTAGGCCTAATCAGTCATTAGCTACTGGTCGCAGACCTGGCTATTACTCCTCTCGCTTTGGCTAAACGTGGCTAAGGGCCTTGGTTCAAAAATGGACCGCAATTTTGGTTTGCGGCCTTTGCGAAAGTCAAACAAGCCAAGAGCAAAAGGGCTTTACCCCAACGCTGAGACCGGCGCTGGGCAGTACGGATCTGTTCAGTTTCCTACCGTCATTGAGCAATACAATCGCGAGTCTGATTACAAGCGGTGGAAACTCGGCCAGGAATATTACTTTGGTAAAGGGCGGAGTTGGGGCGATAGGCAATTTAATGTATTGGCGCGATTCTTAAATCAAAATCCATCATCAACGGCTGACGAGCTTGAGGAGACCGGTAGCAGAGAAGTTATTACTTTGTTTCCTAGCTCGACCAGTCCAGAGAATGCTTGGTATGTAGCCACTCGGGTTCGAGGCAGTTTCTTATTTCCGCAGCCTATACAATCTTCGGACATAACTTACAACCAAACAGATCCAGATCCAGAAAATCATACTTTTACTTACAACGTTTCCGGGGTTTACACGGCTTCTCAGCTCGGTGTTTTCAACGTGTGTATTGGCGACCAGTTCGAGGATTCTGCTATTGGGCCTAACTTCCCTGATGACTTAGTCAAAAAAGATACGGAAAGCGTTGCTTTCACGTTGATTGGCGTGTCTGTCGGAAGTATGACTTTGACCTTTGACCTTTCAAAGCCACAGAGAAGGGTCGATAGGGGCGGAAATATTTACTGGACAAAAGAGCCGTACGATCCAGAAGATCCAGACGTGCCGACTCTCACTTGGCTTGGCGATGGGACAAAGCATTTAGCTTCATCATTTTCATTTTTTTGTTGCTGTCCAGACTGCCTAGGTGGAGCACTCGCGAATCTGGATAATCCTGAATCACAGGCAACACTAGAGACCTTCCCACTCCCTAATGCAAATAGGACTGTATTTAGCGCTTGGGAAAGAGAAGGTGTTGGTTATTACAGGCAGTGGAGATCTCTGCCTGACCGAAAGGATCAAAGGCGTGAGTGCAAGCACATACACTCCCAGCGCTGGGCTTGCGGAGTGCCATGGCTGGAGCCCGATGATTACCCCACGGCTGCCGATAGAGATCTTCTTGAATTTATGATTTCCTACGAGAAAGCTATTGACCCGGAAGAGTATTTGGAATACTTCAGAAAACGTCGATTGAGTTTCGATCGTTTTGTCTTAGCCATCGCCGAGTCTGCTGGGTTGACAATTTTCCCTGGAGGAGACGTGCGCGACAACATTAGGCCTAGCAGTTTGCCCATGCTCTGGAATGACAAGGTACGTCCGCTTAGTTCTTGGTGCAGAAATAATGATTGGTGGATGGAGAGAGGTACGCAACGTCTGCAAGCGTTCAACGCGACAACTCAAGAATTTCAGTCAACAGTACCCAAAAGTGGTGTCGACTATCCAATACTTTCCTTCTTGAGTGATGATGATCCATTAACTCCTAAGATCGTCCCATGAGCTTCAATAGAATATGTATGGAGGAGTATTTTAAGCCGTGACAACTGAGCCTCTCAATCCCTCGGTAACTCCTTTATTCCAAGGGAGATTCGCAGAAAATACTTCAGGAATAATCGCAGCGATTACAACCTGCATACAAGCCTCTGGAGGAGTAGTGAAATCTTATCCGTCAAATACTGCTGGGATAATCCAAGCCCTAATCGATCTGCAGTTAGCCATTAGTGGTGGCGGCACTGGAGCCCAATCAATTGCGACGTTGCTTCCGTCGTTGGCTGGTGAAGTGTTTTCAGCGGGTGATGCCCTTTATGTCAAGGCTTCCGATGGCAAGGCCTATAAAGCAAGCACTCTCTTTTCAAGGGAGCAGGCCAATATTCTTGGTGTAGCTAAAAATGGCGCTGTCAGTGTTAATGACCCTGTAACCATTGTGGCTCGTGGGCCTTTTAGTGATTACACCGGACTGGTCCCAGGTACAGAATATTTTCTTGATGTTGACGGTGGCAAGACAGTTACACCGCCTGGCGGTGGTGGCCTTTATTCAGTATTTATAGGCACCGCTATTTCGTCAACAACAATGGATATTCATCCATTACCTCCAACACTTACGACATAATGAATCGTTATCCGCTTGTCTTAGTTAACGGCTTTCCGCAGGAACTGTCTGCGACTGACCGTGTCAACGGTGGAGGTAATGTACCCAGCCAAGCCTCAGAGCCTGGCTACGGTGTTACTGGAGATTTGTGGTTTGACACTGCAAATAATCTGTTAAAGATATTTGATGGATCTAGCTGGACCTCTGTCGGCGGTGGCGGGGGTAGCGGTGCGGTCATTGTTTCGCCAACTGCTCCTACTACGCCTTCGAACGGCAGCCTTTGGTATGACACGACTGAGGGATTTTTAAAAGTTTACTTAGCGTCCACTGTTTCGTGGGTTCCTTGTCAGCTTGCTTTTTTCGTTCAAGACGCTGCTCCTACGTCGGGAATGATGCAGGGTGACATATGGTATTCGCCTTTGCTTGGGACCTTTAGCATGTACATAGCAGGTTCAACTAACAGTTGGACCGTGATGGGTTCACAGCTTTCTGTGACGGATATCCTTGCATTTGGCTGATGGCAACCTTTAAACGATTTCAAGCAACAGTCGGCAGCCCATCTTCCGCACCATCTCCTACGACGGTGTACACGGTTCCGACTAGTAAGACATCAGTGGTGACAGGATTAACTGTTTCTAACGTTTCTGATTTCGAGTTGCCTATCAGCATTCTCGTCACAGTCGGAAGTGATGATTACTACCTAGCGAAAAACCTGCGGATCGGTCCTGGCCAGCAAAAACGTCTTGCTGAGATGGAGAAGCTTGTGCTTGGAGCAGACGATATTTTTAAGTCTGATGCACCAACAGTCGATGGTGGATCGGTTGGCACATTCGTTGTTTGGCTCTCTGTTTACGAAGACGTCTAATGTCTATTCAATTAATTAAAGAGGTCGAAAGCCCTCATGTACATGAGTTCACCCCACCATCTGGCAAGAACTCATACAGCTTCAATTTGAATGTTGCTACAGGCAATCTTCAGATTGTTAGAAACCCAGGAGGCTCAGAGTTTAAGCAGCCTGACCTTTCTATAATCAATATTGAGGACTACAAGGAAACTGTGTGGTCTGACAAACTTTTGAACTTTAGCTGGTCAACAGCAAACCTCGGACACCTGAACTGTGAGATCGTATGAGCACAATTATTGATCTCGGCAAGCTTCGTTTTCAGTTTCGAGGTGATTATGCTGCACCAACTCAGTATGAATACAACGATGTAGTGAAGTATGGCGGCGACGTCTACTGCTATATCAATGTCACGGCAACAGTAGGAAACGCTCCTGGTAATACAACCTATTGGAGCACAATGGTTAGCGGTCTCGCCGCTAGCGGGGCATGGGACTCTTCTACTGCCTATCAAATCAACAATGTCGTAATCCACGGTGGCAGTACTTACCGGGCAACTGCAGCCAGTACTAATCAGGCTCCACCCAATGGCTCCTACTGGGAGCTAGTTGCTGGTGGGTATAACTTCCGAGGCACTTGGGCCACTGCCACTGCCTACGAAGCCAGTGATTCAGTTGTTTACTTAGGTCAGAGCTACAGAGCCCTGACTAACCACACGTCAGCTGGAACCTTCCTGGCTGACTTGTCAGCTAGTAACTGGGAGCGTTATGCACAGGGCACTGAAAATCGCACTGTTTATACAACCAGCACTGATTACTTCAAGGGTGATCTAGTTCAAACCGGTACTGCGCCAAACCTTGATCATTTCATCTGTCTGACTGATCACACGTCTGATGGCACCTCCGATCCAGGAAGTGCTCCTGAGGCGTCAAATTGGACTCGTTTAATTGCGGGTCAGTACACAAGTAGCGTTCAAGACAAGCAGTATTCGTTCTTTATGGGCCTTTCGGGTTGATGTTCAAAAGAGCAGCTGCGCAAAAGGCTAAGCAGCAGAAAGCCATGACTGCTCGCAAGAAAAGGGTGAACCCTGTTAACAGACAATCATCCTCCGAGCGTATCGACTCCAGGAAGCAATTACGCTTACACGTGCAAACCGAGAACGAGCAGAGTTAATAAACTTTATACTTAAGGGAAGAGGCAGTCAATCTGTCCGACTGATCGCTTATTTTACATGGCTTCAGGTATTAAGGGGACCTCGAAACCCGGCGGCGGCGCTCCCACCTATGCGTCAACAGCTTTAGTTACGGCTACTGCTACTACAACTTTAATTCTCTCGGTTTGCAATCAATCAGCAGCTGCAGATACGGTTCGGATCGCAGTTGTACCTGCTTCTGAATCTGCAAGCAGTGGCGCAATTGCGACCCAGTATTACATCGAGTTTGATTTCTCTTTGAACGCAAATTCCGCGATGGAGCGAACAGGCGTAACGCTTGAATCAGGCGCTCGTCTCATCGTTGGCTCTGGCGCTGGAAGTCTTTCATTCGTTGCATACGGTTTGGAGTCCTGATAAATGGCTAAGTACGCACGACTCAATGCTGCTGGTCTCGTCATGGAGACCTGTGATTCAGACCCCAGCAAACTCTTTGTCAAGACACTGGCTGACCAGTTCACCGAGGCTCCCGACGATGCGGTGGCTGGCGACACCATCACTGATGGCAAAGCTGTCAAGCCTGTGGTTGAAAAACTGCCGGAACCCGAGCCTCCTAAGCAACCTCGGATTGCGCCAAAAGCAAACGTTTTGGATGCAATGACACGCTCTCAGCGTGTTGCAATCAAGAAACTGCGAGCTACCGACGATGAGGTCGATGACTTCATGGCTCAGCTCGAAAACAAGCAAGTACTAGATCTCGACAATGCAGAGGACATTGCTCTGCTCGACCGACTTGTCACCGACAAAGTGCTGACCTCTGAAGTGGTCACGGCCATCAAAGCTCTTCGCTAAATACAAGTGGGACGCAGGTTTCCTGGATCAACTGGCGGTGGAGGCGGCGGTGGCGGCGACTCCATCGGCGAGTTCAACGTCGTCAAAATGTTTGATACGTCGGGTTCGTTCACATGGACGAAACCGGCAAGGCTTGGCAGCACCAGAATTCTTGTACACGTCTGGGGAGCAGGCGGCGCAGGTGGCAATGGAAATCCTCATAACCAAGCCTGGGGTGGCGGTGGTGGTGGATATGCCATCAAATACATCGACAACTCTTCTTTAAGCAGCACTGAGACAATCACGATTGGGGCCGGTGCTACGGCGACTAATGGGCAAGGAGCCTCGACAAGTTTTGGTAGCCATTGCTCTGCTTCTGGCGGCAATTCCGGTTACAACAACACTGCCAATGAAGGCTCATCCGCTGATTACGGAGTTGGCGGCCTTGGCTTAAACGGTGATATCAATAGACGTGGTGGACGGGGCGGCAGCTTCTACTGGAGTTCCACTACTGATGCTGGCGGTGGCGGCGGTGGTTCAGCCCCTGCGCCGTATGGCCATGTAGATGGTTATTACGGCGGTGATGCTTATTCAACCAACAGCGCTGGCGGCGGTGGCGGTATTGGAGGCGAGGGCGGTGGCTGGTTTCACTACCCCGGTTCCGGCGGTGGTGGCAGTGCAGGTCCAGGCACAGGCTCTGAGTGCAGCTATGACTCGCCGGGTAAGGGCGGAGCCGGTTTGCTCGGGCCAGGCGGGGCTCCCACTGGTGGATATGGTGCATTCACTTCCTACCAAGGAGGTATAACTGTGCCGGGGCAAAACGGCCAAGGCGGTCTAATCCTCGAGCCAAATAGTTTGATTTTTGGCGGCGGCGGCGGTGCTGGTGGGTCTAATTGGCTTTACAGCAGTGGTAGCAATACACGCAATGCTGGTAGTGGCGGCCCTGGTGGTGGTGGTGGTGGAATCGGGGGAGTAAACGGCCCTACGATTGACTACTCCCAAGCAGGTCACGGAGGATTGCTAGGCGGTGGTGGAGGAGGCTCCTCGTATGCGATTGCTGGCGACGGTGGTAACGCTGGTGGCGGTGGTGGTTGTGGCTGGGGCCGCAATACCACAGATCATGGTAATGGCGGTGCCGGGTTAGTAATTATTCAGTACAGGGTGAACTTCTAAGAAATGACAAACTTCAAAGCCTATTTCTATAACGAGTTTGACTTTTATCGGGAGTCAGGTTCATTTACATGGACAAAACCTTCGGACATCGATGAGACCAAGCCGATTCTTGTACATGTGTGGGGAGCCGGTGGCCGAGGGAGTGACACACACGATCAAACTGAGGATATCTGCAATGGCGGTGGCGGTGGCGGCCTGGCAGTCAAGCTTATCGACGTGTCTGCTTTGAATGCTACTGAGGCAGTCACGATAGGAGCGGGCAGTGGCGTGCCTACCGGGCAAGGTGGAACCTCGAGTTTTGGTAGTCACTGTTCAGCTACTGGCGCAAATGGTGGCCTTTGCGTGACAACAAATGCAGGCTCAAATGGTGGAGCCGATGGAGCAGCAAATTACGGAATAGGTGGAATGGGTTCTGGCGGCGATGCTAATCGTCGCGGTGGAGTAGGCGGAACTGGTTATTTCTCTACCGTTGATAATTGTGGCGGTGGTGGTGGTGGTAGCGCACCTGCCCCTTATGGATATCGGGACGGTTTCAAGGGCGGCAACGGCCAGACTCAAGCAGGCGGCGGAGGCGGTTCCATCGGTTCGGAGGGTGGATATGGTGATTACCGAGGAGGTTCAGGGGGAGGCACTATGTCAAAAATGAAGAGATCAATGTCCCCAGCTAGTTATTACACGGCTGCCCCTGGTGGGAATGGGTTATTAGGAACGGGTGGTAATCCTTCCGGGTCAGGTAATGCCTACCTCACTTACGGTGGTGACAATAACAAAAATCCGGCTCCACCTACGGGTGATTTAATTTTGACGCCTAACGAAATCGCCTGCTATGGCGGTGGTGGCAACGGACATATTTATTGGTACAGCAGCTCAGAAAGAACCGTCAATTCATGTACAGATGGAGCCCCAGGTGCAGGTGGGGGTGGGCTAGGAAAATACACAACCACTGGCGCATATTGGGGCGCTGGTGCCGGTGGCTTCTTGGGCGGTGGTGGTGGTGGTGTTAATTATTCAACACCCGGATCTGGCGGCAATGCTGGCGGAAGTGGCGGCAATGGCTATTACACTCAGCAAACAACTAGACCAGAAGCTGACAGACATAGAGGAGGGAATGGTGTAGTGCTTATTCAATACGCTCGACTCGTCTAATTATTAGCCAGGTGGCAAATGTAGCTAACCTGTAACTAAGCATATGGCTTTAGCCAGATCTGTCGTTTAGGGCTAATGGTTTTCTATGGGTAGAAGGTTTCCTGGTTCTTCCGGCGGCGGCGGCGGCGGTGGCGGTGGTATCCCCGGTGAGTTTAACCAGTACGAAGTTTTTCACTGGGCGGACACAATCACCTGGACTAAGCCTGCTGGAATCACAGGCTCTCGAATCCTGGTGCATGTTTGGGGCGCAGGCGGCGCTGGCACCTGGGCGAATTCGAGCGTAGGTGGTGCTGGCTGTGGCGGCGGTGGTGGAGGTCTTGCGATGAAATACGTCGATGTCTCCTCTTTAGGCGCCACTGAAACGCTGACCATTGGCGCTGGCAGTTCCGCCAACACTGGAATCGGGGGGACGTCGAGTTTTGGTAGCCATTGCTCTGCTACTGGCGGTAATAGCGCCGACAACAACACCGCTAATCAGGGCAGCGCGACTACTTATGGAGTTGGTGGGCTTGGCCTAAACGGTGACAAGAACCAGCGTGGTGGGAGAGGCGGAACTGGCTACTACTCAACCTTGGCGCAAAGTGCTGGTGCCGGTGGTGGCTCTGCTCCTGCTCCTTACGGTGAGACGCCTGGATACCGGGGCGGAAACTGCCTTGCAAGCACAATGGCAGCTACTGGTGGCGGCGGAATTGGCGGTGAAGGAGGAGATGGCTACTACTACGGAACTGGCGGTGGCGGCAGCGCTGGCATGGGCAGACTTAGCAATATCAGCTACTACGCAGGTGGTGCAGGTGGTGCAGGAATAGACGGAGCTGGCGGTCAAGGTGCCAACCTTTATTTGAGCTACTACAGCTATGGCGGTGGCATCTCTGATGGTGCGAAACCTGGAGAAGGAACTGGAAGGATCACACCGAACGAGATCTTCTTCGGCGGCGGCGGTGGCGGCGGCGGCGGTGGCTACACCCAGTCCTCAGGTATGGCCACTTCGCCTGGAGGTAATGGCGGCCCTGGTGGTGGCGGTGGTGGTTGCGGTGAATCTGCTTCCGTTGCCTGGTATCTCAACGCCGGTCAAGGCGGAATCCTAGGCGGAGGTGGTGGCGGCACTCAGTACAACACTGGCGGCGATGGCGGTAATGGTGGTGGTGGTGGAAGCGTTGGATATGGAGACTCTAATTACATCGGCCATGGTGGTGATGGTTTGATCATTGTTCAATACAAGGTTCTTTAATTGATATGGCAAATTTCAAACAATATCTGTTCAATGAATATGACATGTATACGACCTCAGGTTCTTATACATGGACAAAACCTTCGGACATCGATGAAACTAAACCGATCCTTGTACATGTATGGGGAGCCGGTGGCGGCGGGAGCGATAGTCATAACCTGGGGTATAGACCTGACGGAGGCGGAGGCGGAGGTTTGGCAGTCAAGCTTATCGATCCAAGTGCACTCGGTGCTACTGAATCGATAACGATTGGCGCGGGATCTAGAATCCATAACGGCGTCGGAGGCTCATCAAGTTTTGGCAGCCATTGCTCTGCTTCTGGCGGTAATTCCGGGTATAACAGTTCTCCTAACGAAGGGAGTGGAACTATTAATGGCGTTGGCGGTCTCGGCTTAAACGGTGATGTCAACCGGCGCGGAGGCACGGGTGGCCAAGGCTACTACCAATCAACTACTAACTGCGGGTCTGGCGGTGGTGGCTCTGCCCCCGCTCCATACGGGTACAGGGATGGTTTTGCAGGGGGGACAGCCGAGTCTTTTGGAGCCGGTGGCGGCGGCGGCATTGGGTCTGAGGGCACCAAAGGTAGCTACACCGGAGGTTCTGGCGGGGGCTCTATGAACGCTCAGAAAAAAAGTATGAGCCCTAGTTCGTATTACACAGTGGAAAACGGAGGCAACGGCTTACTTGGTCCTGGGTCAACAGGTGGTACGCAATATTATTCATTTGTGTCATATGGAGGCACCTTAAGCAAGCAAAGAACTAACGGATCAGGCCCACTAAATATTGGCCCCAATGAAATTCTTGTAGCCGGTGGTGGTGGTGCAGGATCGATGTTCAATGTTCAAAGCACTGGCGGATGTTGCATGCCCGCCGCTCACGGCGGCCCAGGTGCTGGCGGTGGTGGTGTTGGCAATAACGCTGATCAGTATGAGTACCTTGATGGAGGCTGCGGAGGATTCCTTGGTGGCGGTGGCGGTTCTGGTGGATATTGCATGAGTCCTGGCGATGGTGGCAATGCTGGTGGTGGCGGTGGATGCAATTATTACAGCTATCGGACCAGCTACCCACCTGATGGCAGCGCCGCTTACTACAACATTGGCGGCTATGGCGGCGACGGGGTTGTGATTGTTCAGTACGCAAGAACTTACCTTACAGAATAATATGAAGTTTATGGATCTGTTGTTTAAACTTTTAGTCGCCTCTAATCTGGTGGCGCTTAACTTTGTCTTTTTTGGAGCCTATAAAACTATTCAGTCAAAGTTAAACTTATTTAAGTCTGACGTCTCACTTCTGGTCGAGGAAAGACTTATAGAGGAGTATAAATATTTGACCAAAGACATGGAAAGCATGAAGAGCAGTATCTTGGATTCTCAGAAGAAAATGATGCCTACTGGCGGTACAGCAAAGACTGGGTTGCCGATCTTTAAATAGTGCCGATAGAAGATATTGGAATTAATTCCAGCATCGTTAACGATATACAGATAAGAGATATTCCGATCAATTTGCCAAGCCCTGCGCCTTCTCTACCTGAGGGTGTAAGCATGCAATTGCCTGTCATTGATATGCCTGGCTGTGTTGAAGCTCATATTGATTCCGAGCTGTCACCAGCCCTTACTGAAAACGACCCGTCAAGAGTGGCAATCTTCTGCGATGCGGGTATGCCAACCTTTAATTCCATGGACTATACCCAAGAGGTAAGTGTTGCAAATCCAGTAACAAGTGTGCCCAAGGTAGGAGGTGAACCTGAACCTGACAAGAAGCCTGCCCCTGATGTATCAGCGCCATCACTGCCTCGCATCCCGGATCAGTCTGTTGCAACTGCACAGACAGAAAAAGTTAAATCATCTAAGCCATTATGTGAAAAGAAGCAAATACTTGTTAGAGGCAAATGTATAACAATAGTTGAGCCTGAGAATCCATTAGGCGAGGCTGCTGTCAAGTATCTACCTCCTCTAGAGGCTGCGACAACAACAGCAACAATTGCAACTATTGCCACAGTATCGGCATTACTAGCTAAACCAATAGCTAATTTTTTATTAAAACTAATTAAACCGATGATCAAGAAGATCATCACCAAAATTAAAAAAGCACTTGGAAAGAAGGTTGTTCCTCGTTCTCAACGTGAGCGGATTATGGCTCAGCGCTCAAGGAATCAACTGATTCGTCAAGCCCGAGATTTGATGGGGTGATGGTCACCTCGTGGCGATGAGGTGCAATGCTGACTCGCTTTGGCGCGGCAATCACGTCAGAGCACACTTGGTAATACGGTGAATTAGATGCAAAGCGAATGCCGCTCTGGCTCAATTCGCCGCAATGCCGTAGTCGTGCCAAGGTGAAATCCAGCTGCTTGTTTCGCAGGATTTGTTCCTGGATTTTGTTCTGTGTACTCATGGCTGCTTTGCAACGTTCTTGAATCCCGCCATCAAGAGGGAATGAGACCGTCGCCGAAAGCCCAAGGTTCAAGTTATTGGAATTTTTCTGCCCAGTTCTTACAGGCTTGTAGTAGGCAACGCTGCCCCAACCATTGTCTGGAATACCATCAGGTATTGCATTCCCGTTCTCATCGAAGGCTCCGATCAGATCGATGGTATCAAATACAGGCTCTTGATATGTTGATTCAAAAGGGTCTTGATACGAGTGCGAGTGAGTGACAAAAGGGGTGATATTGAGTGTCGGCCCTTGGCACTGCACGCCAGCAGTGACAGCGGAATTGATGTACGGACCTTGCAGCACCTGGATAGCCTGGTTCTGCACTGATGAGGATGACTGAGCGATTGGGTTGGCGGTAGCACTAACCCCGCCAACATTGTTTGCGAAGGCAGGGATTGGCGAGCAACTGATAGCAATCAGCGCTGAAAGATACTTACGGTATCGGTTACGCTTTGGGTCTCGATTGTGCGATCGATCAGTGTGACATTCGACAGTCCTGGAGCTGTGTAGTGCTCTACGAACTGAAAACTTCCACCAGGGCTGACGATTTTCCAATCCGGCTTTCCTGCCATATCTGCTTGTGTCCATGTTGCTTGCGTATCGGCATCAATCTGGAACGTGGATGCATTGGCGCCTGGGCTAATTCGTCCAGACGTTGGTGCAACATTGTCTCCAGTGACTGAGTACGTATAACCTGTGTTGTAATCTACCGACTTAATAAGTTCAGTAATTTTGGTTGTCGTCTCAGTGTGACTGTTCATTGAACCCTGAGTGAACGAGGGGACTACTGGCACCGCCTTTACTTCATTAGCGGCAAGCGCAAATAAAGCGATGAATAGAAGAAACATGACGTCTATTCATCGGATGGTGATTTCACTGACGTGCTGCCCAGTGATAGAAGTGCCTGCTCCCCCTGGAGTCAAGGTCATAGCCCCGTCTGTACCGATGGTCCCGGCTAGATTCCCTGCCACACCGCCAGCTGTTGTTGTCGTTACGCCGTAGACCGGAAGAGTTCCGACAACACCTGATGAAACAGAGCTACCGGCATGACGCGCATCGCCTTCGATATACGTCTCGGCAAAGTTAAAGCTTTCTCCTGCATCTTTTACCGAAGCGGTTGTCCCAGTAAATCCAACACCAGCGCCAGAGGTGAGTGTGCCCAATCTCCCAATGTTGCCAGCAGTTGTTCCATCGGTCGTGGTCAAGTTCGAACCGCTGACTGAATAGGAGCTTCCAATCCTGGTCGCCGCAGATGCAGCAGCGTCAACAGACATTTGGACCGATGTCTGGATGCGGTGAGTAATGTCAGCCTGGACTGGTGTAGCGGCAGCAAAAGTAACTGCGGCTAAAGCAAGAAATACCTTTTTCATTTTGCAGGACCTTCAATCTTGGGAGTTTCGGTTTGTTTCTCTTCTTTTTTCTTGGACGGCATCACACCAAATGTCGCCAAAGTTCCCGTAAATACTGAGGCGATAAAAGTCGGATCGATGTTCTTTTGTGGGATCCCAGGAACGGTCACATAGTTCAGAGTCAGGATCGCTGCTGACCAGCCCAGGATGATGACCCGTACAAGGACAGATACTCCCTCGTCGGCCCATTCAAATTTATTTTCTTTTGCCTTTGGTTTTGGTTTAACCGTTTGTTCGATGGACATTTTGAAGCGGCGAAGTGGCGACAAGTTACGCCATGAAGCCGCCCGGAGTTATAAGCTCCAGGCAGTCCTCCTTCCCCTCATGTCTACTTCTTTTTTGGGAAAGCAGATTTGAGCCCAGACAGGACAAGTTGCACAACGCTATTGCTGTTGAGCTTCTTGTTCATGCCGATGATTTCGCTTGCAGCTGCCACGATGATGGCAATTAAAGCGAGGGTTTCGCTAGACATGGGGTGTAACTTGCTGAGCCAAGTCTAAGTAGTTTTAGTCAGTCAACCCTGGCTTAATATCTTCTTCGAAGGGTATGCAAAAGCGTTCGTAAAAATCACTAATGAATTCGACTAAACCCATTGGTGTCCTGTTCAGCGGAGTCAAATAGTTTTCCAGCCACCACTTCTTGTAGAAGTCGTCAATCTCTTGGGGGGTGGGCTTTGCCATGCACGAGCTGAATCTGCCCGTATTATGGCGAGTCTTGCATTACGCAAGACGGTTTCTTGCTGAGTGACTAGGCTTGCGAAAAGCGAGGCCATGATGCACGACGTTCAACTTGACCGAAACCGAGCAGCGCACATACAACATCTCTATGAATTGTATGGAAGGAAGGATGCAGCGATTGGTTTGCGCAATACATACACCGGTCTTTATAAGGCCCACTGTCTTTTGATTGGTGAAGATGCTGCTGAGAAAGAAGTTCGTGACTGGCATCTCCGCAATGCTTGATCGAGTACGTCGCCTGATCTCTAGTCCCATGCAGCAGGTCAGTGCTGTGGTAGCGACTAGAGATTTTCTGCTAAGGATTACAGACACCAAAGAAAGCCCTCGTGTTCCTGGTGAAGTACGCCGGGAAGCCAGAGCATTGCTTCGGCATTTCCCTATCGCATCCGAGCTAAGGCCAGTCCTGGAAAAGGGTCTTGGTGTAAAAAAGTCTTAGAATCTAATTATTATTAGTCACGCTGTATAAATGTCACTCGTTGATCAGTTTGATACTCGTGACTTTGTTAATGGTCGTCTCGTTGGCGGCAACTACAACGAGATGACCGGCAATATGACCTACTCCGATATCTCTCCATACGGTGCGAATCGTATGGCTGGTAGTGGTTTAGGCCTTGGGAATGATGTCGTCGCATATATGGGTAATGCCGGAATGGGCGGTCCAAGGGATGAGGGCATGGATGATTTTATTGGTCGAGCCGTGACTGGTGTTATCAGCGATCTTCTGCTTCGCCCTGAAGATAAAGCCGAATCACGCACGATGGAATATCGTCCTGAGCGTGATGGCTTTGAGGTCGAGCAGCTTGGCGCTGTCTCTGACGATTTAGCACAAAGCTTTGATGTCACACCTGGCGGCGATACTCGCAGAAGCCGTAAAGGATTGACCCCAGGAGATGTACGACGATTAATGGAGGCATACCCCAATGACGCTGAAAAGATTCAGAAGATGTATCTGCCCGGTGCTCAGCTACCTAAGCGTGTGTAGTGAAAGCAATGGATAATCGATACGGGAATAGAACAATCAAAGATATTAAAGCGTTGCAAACTAGGCTGGCGCAGCTTTCTCTACAGTCGCAAGCAGCGCAATATCAGAGAAGTAATCCTGGAGCATCTTTCGAAGACGCACTACGAGCTTTAAAGGCTCAGGAATACGAGAATGATTTACTGCGCCGTGCCGCAAGCGAGCAAGCAGTTGCTGACCGCATGGACCAACAAGGCCAAGTGCGTGATTTAGAGCGGGGGCTTGAGACGTCTATGGGGCAAAACGAGATATTATCCGCTCAGCTTTCTGATGAACAGAAGAAGAATATTGCCCTGATTGCGAATGCAGAAAGAACGCCAAACATCAGTCAGAAGCGTAGGGCTGGTGAATTAGTCGCAGCGATACTTGCTGGTGCAGGAGTCTTAGAATTGGTAGATCCTGACCCCGAGCCTGAGCAGGTGCGCTACTAGTTTATGGAAAGAACTGCTGGCTCAAGGCTAATTAATTTCGCTATGCATAATCCTCTCGGTGAGGAGATTGCTGAAGGAACCCTTGGAGGGTTGCTGGCTGGCGGTGGCATGCTTGCCAGTGATCAGTCGATTGAGCAAACGGCTCTTCAAACAGCAGCTGCAATTGCTGGTGGTATTGGAATGGGTATGTTGGGACGTCGTATTGGCGCTGGTATCGGTAAGAGGGTAAATCCAGGAGCATTGAAACAGCAAGATTCCCTGCTTGCAAACTTTGGACGAATGGCAGGTTCAGAGACAACTGCTTCAGGACTTAGAGATCAAGGTGTGATTATGAAAAATGTTGTTCAAGAGGGGTTGGTAAAGCAAACTTCTTCTGAACTCATGCGTGAAGCTATCGAGAACCCTGTTGCTTTTGCTAACTCGTATGGTATCGATCCAAAAGCATTTATTGAATTAGCTCCGAAGGTTAGCCAAGGCCGTATGGTTGCGACGGGTCTTGAAGCGGTAAAGAATTTGCCGCCGGATGCTATGAAGCGTTTCGTGGATGAGAATCCTGGAATTCAAAAAGTTCTTGCTAATTATGAAAATGTTGAAAATTTAATAACTAAAAAAGCTGCAGGTAGTATTGATGAGACTATTGTTGCGGTTGCTGATGGGCTCGAGAATATGCCAAAAAATATTGATGATCAGGAGATTTTAGAGCGACTTACGGAACTCAACGATGGCAGGTCACCCGCAGAAAGCGTTCGCTCTTTATTAAATCCCACTACGCCTGTTTCCGGCGAACAAGTTGGTAGAGCTTTTGGCCGAGTGTTTGGTGACGAAGTTGGAATTCTTGGTGGCCTAGCCGCTGGTGGAGTTGCCGCAGAAATGATGGGTCTTGAAAGCCAGAAAGACCGTCGAATTCGCGAACTGGAGGAGCAAATCAATGGCTGAAGGCACCGCTAAGAAAAAGAATCCCGAGCTTTGGGCAAAAGCAAAAGCAAAGGCCCAGAAGAAAATGGGTGGTCATTCCGCTCGTGCGATGCAGCTTGCGACTAAGTACTACAAGGATGCTGGCGGTAAGTATGAAGGGAAGAAATCTTCAAGCAATAAATTAAGTAAGTGGTCTAAAGAAGATTGGCAGACTAAGGAGGAGTACGAGAAAAACAAATGACTATTCGTAAAGCTGGCGACAATCTGAGTTCAGCTCTTTATTCCGCAGGATTTGGCACGATGGGTGCAATTGCAGCAAATGCAGTAGCCCATGACGACATGGATTACATGGCGGATGATCTGAGGCACCTCAATCTTGGGTTTGATGCGATGAGTTCTGATGCTCAGGATGCTTACATCGAAATCACAGCCAAGAACAAACTGTCCGGCTTAGACAGAGCCCTTGTAAGCGCAGCTCTTCGAGGCGAGATCGGTCCACCTAAGGGCATTGGAACTGAAGGCGATAGGGCTGTTGCACAAGCAGCAGCGCTCAGGCAGCAAGCTCCTGAAATCGCGGCTGAAGTCGAGCAGTTGAACAAGATCGAGCTGGAGCTTATTGCCAAGGAAATTGATTTCGGCACAACACCGCAAGCTGTAATGGGCGCTCTTGAGTATGAGGGCGCTGGAGTCACTCCACACCCAGCTGTTGCGGGTGGTTTCGCAGCTGGTCTTGCAGGGGCATTGGCGGCAAGGCGGAGGTATTAAAGAGATGGCTGATAGAGCTCGCGAGAAAGGTCGTACAGAGCGTTACCTCCCTAAGGCTGCCTGGGCCTCGATGACCAAGGAAGAGCGCAAAGCGACTGATGACAAGAAGAAGCGTGAGTCAAAAGGCAAGCCAGTTAACCATCAGGTCAAGAACACCAAGGCAGCCGCCGAAGCTCGTCGACGCGCCACTGCGTACCGGAGTAAATCATGAGCAAGAAGATCCGTTATGCCGGAGAAGTTTTTAGCGGCTACAACAAGCCGAAGAAAACTCCCGGTGAAAATAAGAAGTTTGCAGTCCTAGTCAAAGACAAGAACGGTAAGGACAAGATTGTTCGCTTCGGTGATCCAAAGATGGAGCACCATTCCGAGGGCGGCAAGAAAGGCTCAGGTCACGGTGATGCCGACCGCAGAAAGAATTTTAGAAGTCGCCACAGCTGCGATGAAAAGAAAGACAAGACGACGCCCGGTTATTGGTCCTGTAATTACTCCTGGTAATGGAATCTGAACCTGTTGCAAGCTTTTCCTATTGCATCAACAGTTTGAGACTTGAGTACAGCACGACATGTAAGGCGCTTGATCTATGGCCTGGAGGTGATCCGGCTGAGCAAGCATTTCTCCTGAAGAAAAAGGATCAGGTCTATCGCTGTTTGCTCGATTACAACTTGATGCATCTGGATTCTTGAATCCAGCGATTTGATTCAGCGGGGCTCAACGAAATCGTTAGCGTTCTTCCTACGGGTTTTATTGAATGACCGCTAGCTACCGCGAGCTCGACGAGCTCATGAAGCGCTCTGCCCAGGAAGGCGCTCTGATGCCGAGGGAAGATCGAGAACGGTTGAGACAGTTGCTGCAGGAGTTGCTCCCGGATCGCTACTGATGAGCATGTCTCTGGAGGACGCTTTGCATGTTTGTTACAAAGGCCAAACCAATGTCGCCCATGCAGCGAAGGACGTTGGGATGTCCCTTGCTGAGTTTCAGCAGGCATTCCGTGATTACGTAAAGAAAACCCCAGTTGACCCCGACCACTGGAAGGGGGACGTTGTAATCAGCTGGCCTTGGATGTAGTTATACCAGGCATTTCTGCGATGTACTTGACCGGTGGCAGTGCCCACACTACGGTGATCGAAGTACATTGCCGGTTTGGGACGTGGACAGGGATCTGGGCTTCAAGGCAGGCACGATCTGGTCTTTCGAGAGGGTCTCTCATATCATTCAGGCCAAAGGTGCTGGCCTCGCTCGGCAGGGATGTGACGCTCTTGACTGGTGCGATCGATATGGGCTTGAACTGGCTGACGAGCGAGCGCTAAGCGATCCAGGCAAGTCGGCATATCACGCCAAGCACATGCGGAAAGGAAGTCCACTGGACCGCTTTCTAGAGATGGCTGATCGGCGTTTGCTTGGTACTAACCCGGTACTTCTCATCGAAGCTGTCGATCGGGTATCTCGGATGAAGAGTCGCAAGGCGCTGGAAGGAGTCTTCCTAAGGCTCATCAACGCAGACGTCACGATCGTGACGATAGAAGACAATAATTTTTACAACAAAGAGAAAATCGATGGGGATGGCGCAGCACTCATAATGCTGGTCCTGAAATGTCAAGCTGCTCATGAGTATTCGCTGCGGCTTGCGCGTCGACAGGAATACAACTGGGAAGAGGTTCGTAAACAATTAGCCAGTGGTGTTGTAAGCAGGAAGAAGCAGAACGCTCCTTGTTGGGTGAGCTGGGATGAGAAGCGTCAGCGTTGGGAGCTGAACGAAAAAGCGGTCGCTATCGCCAAGGCGATGGAACTGTTAAAGAATTACGGGTACTCGCAGACGGCAAAAGTTCTCAACGAAGAGGGCCACAAGCCGATGAAGGCATCTATGTGGACGGCTAGCAATCTCTCTTCAATGATCCGTGCGTCACACCAGATTTATGGAGCTGTAGCGATTAAGCCGAAAGGGGCTTGGAAGCCTCTTAAGCGGGGTCCTAACGGAGAGCTAAAGGATGGCAGTGGCAAGTACTACGACCCACGCGCTCAGCAAGGCGTTGTTCGTGGAGCTGCGCAAGAGCCAAAAGAAATCGTTGAGGGCGTATTCCCTCCTGTTCTTCCAAAGCGAGAAGTCGAAGAAGTTATTTCGATCATCGCCGCGAGGAATAGAACACAAAATCGTCCAGGCCCAAACACCAAGATGCACTGGATTGGGCGCGGCCTGACTCGTTGTGTGTGCGGCGGCTCGATGTCCACGTGTGTCGGGGGGCATCCACCGAATGCATTGATCAGATATATCGCATGTCGCTCACGAATGAACAGCGAAGTATGCCGTCGTCCCTACTTGCCGATGCGCGACATATTGGCCATTGTCTTGTCCCGAATAAACCTAAATTCTTTACTTCAATTAAGCGGTAATGGAAACGCAGAAGGAGAGGCGGTGAACCTGAGGTCCCAAGTAGACCGACTTGTACTTAAGAAAGAACAGGTCGTTACCGAACGTTTAAATATTCAAGAAAGTATTGGTCGTGCTGCTGAAATTGGAGGTCCAGCTTTTGACAGCATTTTCAGCACACTGCAGCATCGGATTGCAGACAAAGACCAAGAAGAGCGAAGTGTCGATATACAGCTGGCTGATATACGAGCCAAGCTGTCGAGGAACGAAAATCCATTAGCTCTTGAAGCAGTCGAGACAATTATTGAACCCCTGAAGTTTGATCTGATTAACGGAACTAGCTCTCAGGAGCAACGTCATCAAGCCAATGCAGCTCTAAAGCAACTCGGCATTGGCATTCATATCGACAGCGAAGCATTGCTTCTTGGCCTTTCGATTGGCGAGGGGGAGATCGACTGGCAGCCGATCGACTTCAGTGCCGCTTATGAGCTGCTTGCAGAGGGCGGTCACTCTTTAACGACTGTGACGACCGAGGAAGGTGTGACCCTGACGGAATGAAGGTGGCGTCGGGGTGAGCATTCAGCACAGCATCGCGAATCTGGCGCTTGCAGCTACCTGAAGCGAAGCCGAAGCGTATCTTGCCGTTCTCGGTAAATGAGTACTTGAGCCCAGGACGGTCGCGGACCTTTTGCGCCTTGGCAAGGTAAAACTCTCGACGGAGCCGAGCAGCTGTTGCGTTATCGATCATGCACACTGTGCGACTTGTCTTGCAAGCTATCGGGTTTACCGTGCATGACAAGGATTTCATTGTGAACGATTATTACTAAAATTATGTAGACGTATTTTTACCTACACAGTGCTTAAGTCTATTTTTGCTCTGACCGGCGCATTCGCTCTCGCTGTCCCCGCCCAAGCTGGTGGCTTCTACGTGAACGGAGAGCGTAACGACGGATTCGTTGGACAAGATCATTCCGGGGCGAGCACAGAGCTCCACATAGGTGCAGAAGGACAGATCGGCGAGATGGCCGTCTACGCCCAGGCTGGCCCCGCTTACCTGACTCCTGCAGGAGGAGTGGACTCGGAGCTCGAGCTGAGCGGAAAAGTAGGGGGCAGCATTGGCGTCACCGAAAAGCTTTCTGCCTATTGGGAAGCAGCTTTCATCACTGGCGACGACTCGAACTCCTATGGCACCAAGCTCGGAGCCAAGTATTCGTTCTAGTAGTATTCAAAACGAAAGCCCTTCTGGCCGCCACCAGAGGGGCTTTTTTATGCGAGAAGGCTCTTGCATAGCGCACGCTTAATCGCTATGCTTTGGGAGCTCAGGGGGGTGGCGAAGCCTTTCGAGCCTCCAGGCGTGGCGTAGCCGTAAGGGCGCCAGGGTTTGATGGGACCCCGTATACCGCCTGGAAGAATTACAGACGAATATCCAGGCTAATCGAGCTTGGATATCAAGATTTTTGTTCACTAAAAAAGATATTTAGCGTTGGCTCAAGCTAGAGCAGCTTATGACGCCAGAGCATCCCGAGTGGTACATAATCACTCTGCAGGACTTGCAACCAAGGGCCGCAATTAGACGTTATAGACAATCAATTAAAGATGAGTGGGGTGCTTGCGCATACTGCGGAAGAGCTCATGATTCAGATGGGAGCCCATTGGAGATGACCCTTGATCATGTTGTCCCTAGACGATGGGGTGGAGATCGATGGGCACGCCGAAATATTGTCTCTTGCTGCAAGCGATGCAATAGGGCAAAGGGGTCAACTCGAAACTATCTAGATTGGTGGAAGTCGACTCCTTGGTATTGCTCACAAAGAGCCGAAAAGGTGTCTGCATGGATAGCCCCCATTTCGACGAACTGGACAATTGGAGAGGCCCTCAATGTTCGAACTAACCCAAGAGCAAAAGTTTCTTCTGAGAAGAGTCGAGCTGGAGGCTCACGAGCTAAGCAAAGCGGAACTCATCGATGCCTTACTGGGCTGCTGGGAGGCGCGGTTTCAATTGAAGCAGTCGTTCATGGAGTTCACGAGAGATGCGGGAATCCACTTCAAGCTTGATGAGCAGAGGAGCCCGTATTCGCCTGACAGTTTAGAAGAGCTTGAAGCAGTATTTGGCTACGAGCCTACCGAAGAAGAAGCGGTTAACTATATCAAAGACATGTACGAAACTGCCACAATGGAGTTGGATATGGACGAAATCGTTTTAGGTCTGGATAATGAGTCTTAGCAAAGATGACGCACTTGCTATTGTCCAAACCTCGCAGAGATTAGGAGTAGATCCGGGATCATTTGCTGGCTTATTGCAGTTGGAATCTGGCATTGATCCCAATATTTGGGGTGGGGCCGGAGGTAATTACAGAGGTCTTATCCAGTTTGGTCCAGGTGCTCGGCAGGAGGTAGGACTTCCAGATGGCCCTATGACCATCCAGCAACAGCTGCCTTACGTCGAAAAGTATTACCAGCAGCGTGGTTTCAAGCCTGGGGAGCACGACGAAACAGCGTTGTATAGAACGGTGTTAGTCGGCAACCCATATGACTCAGGCACGGATTCATTCGGAACTAATTCTGATAGTGCTGCACAAAGAATGATGCCCGGTGGAGACCTGTACAACACAGGCCTTCAGAGACTCAATGATGCGCTAGGTGGATCGCTCCCAGCTGGAGTCCCTTTGGAGCAAGCTGGCTATGGCAATACTGCTGTGAGTAATCTGCAAAGAATGGCTGGAGATGAAATCATTAAACAAGTCGAGCCAGAAAAGCATTCCAGTATTTTTGGTCCTGTCTTCGCAAAGCTGAGGAGCCTAGGCCTCGGTCGTTAGTTGTTACATTCCAGCTAGAAGATAAATAGCAAATGGGCTCAGTCGCAATTGGTGCGCTTGCTGCGTTGATTGGAGTTCTTTCCGGTCAAGGGATGGCAGCTGCTATTCGTGGAGGCAAGCTAAGCAAACGCATTTCAGCTCTAGAAGAATCTGTCCCAGAGCTGATTACTCGCAATGAAGTGCAGAGTGCATTTCAACAGGTCGCTCAAATTGAGGCGCAGCGAATGGCCCAGCAGCAACAGCAGCAACAAATTGCTCGGCAATCTGCAGTGTTCAGCGGTGGTGATCAGACTCCTGCCGCAATGAACAAGAAGATCAACGAGCAACTTGCTGTACTCGGAGAGCGAATGAACCAATTAAATAATCAGTTCGCCGAATGAGTTAACTAAGGTCGAGGTCTATCCCATCGTGTTTGGTAAAGGTCTCGCCGTCTGGCCCGATAAAACGATCATCGCTACCCCATTGATTGCGTTGGTATTCCATTAGGAATAACAAGCAGCATCCAGCGTGTGCCAGGTGTGAAAAGCCTGTCTCTGGATCCTTGTCTTCGCCACGCCACCAAGCGAATAGGTGACGGCAAAGAGCTGCGTAATAGCGCCCCCAGTTAGTTCCCCGGCACCAGTTATTAGCTTCGTACTTATCAGCTCCGTAGGCGAGGACGTCTGCTATCTCCCCAATAGCCGTGAAGGGAACGAGATCAAACCTAGTTTTGACTGACAAGGCATACAAACTGTTGCATCTAGGATAGTTGAATATTGTTCTAATCAATACGTAGAAGATGGATAGACGCTATGGGCAGATGCGTTTCTACGGAGGGACCAGAGCATCAACTAAGCAAAAGGAGAGCAGAGAGCGTTTGCTTAGTTCCTATATGTCCAATATCAAGAAAGGCATGAGAGATGCTGCTAACTATGGCGGCAGCACTGGTGGCAGAAAATCGCTAGACGGAAAATCGGCAGGCAAGAAGATTATCGATCAGCGTCAGGCAAAGCAAGCTGAGAAGAGAAAGATCTTTGACCAGGAAGGCTCTGGTCGGTTCGGTGCTCGAGTTGAAGCTTGGATTGGAAAACAGTTTGATCCCGAAGTAAAGCAAGCGAAAATCGATAAACAGTTCGGCAGGGGCGACGAGGAGGAAGGAACAAAAGTTGACTCCACTGGCCTGGACTCGACCGGTCTTAGCGGGTTAGGTAGCGGTAGCTTTACAGCTTATTGATTAAGAGCGCATTTTTCCGAATGATACGCGCCGTCTTTATGCATATGAACGGCGTCATGGATGAATGGAACTAGCCATACATCGACAGGAAAGCAGTGTTCCCAATTTGCAGGATGAGCACAGCTAATAACTACAGTCGAAACAAATGCTCCGAGATAATTTAGAACGTAACCTAAAGTGCTCATGCATCTGGCAGATATGCCTCAACGTAGCGCTTGGATACTGGGGTAACTGCTAGCTCTGTTTTCTTCTGAATAAGGCGTACTAAGTCTGTGGCAGAATAATCAATCATCGAGAATAGGCAGGCCGATCCGCTATTCCAGCGTTCGTCTCGATCTGTCGGGTCCCACCAGCGTGTGACTTTGAACGGTGATTTTGTTAGCTGCCGATAGTCGGGGAGGCTCTGATGAAATGAGTGCAGATTTGATGCAAGCTTGACGATGTTGCTGCAGATTTCTTCGTCAAGCTGTTGACGTTCTTCCATGCAGGAGGGCAGAGCATCGTTCCAGTTCAGCCATGAGTCAAAGACAAGGGAACGAAATGAGTAGATCAGTTCACCGTCAGGGAGGGTGAGCTCGTCAAGTTCGCAATCGGAGAATGGCAGTTGCATCATGTGTAAAAGTTGTACTTCTTTTTCATGCCAAGCTCGTAAGCTTTTTCCCAGTCAGTGTGACCACTCATCTCATTCATGATGATTGGTCCCATGGTGAAAAATGAAGCATGGAACAATGAGAGCTTTGAGTGAAAACGGTTTGCATCTGCTGGCGGCAAATAGATAACGCATGACCAGCTTGAAGGGCATATCTTCTTGTACATTTCCAGTTCGTCGTCGTACCAAGTCGGCTGAAGTCTCTTGAAAGGAATACAAACTGGATAGTTCCATATCCATGGGACCTTGGTCAGTGTCTCGCTGTTTGCGATCCAGATCACTGCCTGGTCAACGTTTCCTTTGCGGTATTCCCTAAAGGTCTTATTGATTAACCGGCGTGTCCATTGAGCACCGTGGGCTGGCCCAACAAGAGCTCTTTTTTCACCGGGCAAATCCCAAGGTCGAGCAATAATGTCTTCGAGAGCAAACTCAGCACTAGAGCCTTCTCCTCGGTCGTAGAACTTTGCAGCCTGGACTAACCCGTTAATCTCTTTTGTAGAGAAGGGATCAAAATCGATTGCTCCCATGACTGCTTTAGCCGAGGCGATTAAGTCCTTGGGTGGTCCCAGTTCAGTCCTGTGCTTAAGCGCCATACGGGACGCAAGCAGTGAGCATTGTCTCGACGAACAGTGGGTCGGACTGCAGCGGGGCAGTCAGAAACTCTGCAGCAAAAGCTATAACTAGGCCAGTTAATATTCCAAAGGTGAAGAACTTCATATAGATATCGTTCATGATGCAATCTCCTCCATCATTTCTTCAATACATCCAGTTGGGTTTTCGCGATCAATACGCATCGATGCGAAGCCCGAGTTGTCGACGCGCATCAAGAGTGCACACTTGTCAGGATTCGAATCCTTAATCAGCGTTGCTATTTCCTTGAGGCTGGATGCCATTTTGGTGTCACCACTTTGTTTAGCAATGTCGTAATCCATGGTGATGTCCTGTTCCGATAAGTAGGTGCTGTGCCTAGATCCTTTGTGCATGCGCATGACAAGAATCCCCCTGCCGTATGTCTTCATCCCTTTGTCATATAGACGGATGAGGTCAAGACATACGACCTCGGTTGCAAGAAGGCTGTACTTCAGTGATGCTTCGCGTTCTCCTTTGCTAGTTGATTTTCTGAGCTCTGGGAAGAGACTCGCCAGCATTTCAATTGGTTGTGGTCTTGTCATTTTTCAGGAATGAGAGGGCATCGAACATGTCAATTGCTTGGTCCGTTAATTGCTGTGCGCCAAGCGCTAATCCTCTTAGCTCTGCATAGGCAGGCTTGCCTTGCGTTGATTGGCAGAACATCTGTAGTTCTCCAAACGCAGAGACAAGCATTGCCAGTCGATCTGTATCGTCGACTTTGTTTCGACCGTACATTTTGACAAGACTCATTAAGTCATTGTCTAGATCGTTCTGGTCTTCTTTAAATGCCATTCAAGGTGCCAGAAGTGCTTTTTGAAAACGGTGTTGCTGATACCAAACCCATACTTCTGGAACCCAGCGATGGACTTGAAGTTCGATCAGGTTCATGAGATCACGAATCTCCATTTGTGCATCAGCCTTGGCGCGAACATCTAAGAGATGTAGCCAGAATCTGAGGGAGCCAGTTACAACTCCATGCTGAAGGTAGCCAGTTGCTAGTACGGTTCGTGCGTGTTCTTCAGACGCACCTGCTTCTCTCATTCGGTCATAGTCAAGAGCTGACGAATAACAGCAAGCCAACATCTCATCTGCTTGATCTTGCGACCATGTGTATTTGTCACCCTGGCGGTCCCAGTAGACGCCTGGAGGGCGAACGTAGAAAACTTCTTCTGGTCTAATTTCACGCTTAGCGCACTTGCGAATACGCTCGCCGCTGTACCTCATTGACTGATAATCAAAGGTGCAGCCGATTCGGTGAGTTCGCAGCTGCATCATGGTGTTATGGTCTGCCCTGATCATTAGGCTCAGAGAAGGGTGCTCGAGAGGACCCCAATGCCCTTTTCCCCCTTTAAGTAAACGGTTGACAACGATCTTGCCTGCTTCATCCTCAGGAAGATCACTGCTCTTATGGCACTCTTCGCTGTAATCCGCATGCAGCGCTAGGTATGCGAGCCGTTGCGGAAACTGGGTGGCGTCAACAACGTCCGCTTTGAAGGCTTGAAATGCTGGTGCTTCCAAAGGTTGGATTCAACTGAACGCAAGGTAACGCTTGGCGTTCAGCGTGCACGCCTTATCAGGCAAAGAATTGTTACGACCTATGCCGCCTTTTTGACTTCCCCCATGTAGTGCTCTGTTAGCTCTTTAACGTCGCCCAGCTCAGGAATCTTGCCAACAAACCGGTTGAGGTTGAACCTGCCTGATTCGCCTATCTCTTGTGCAGTCAGCCTGGCATCTGCTTCTAACGACGGAATGAATTTATTGATGTAGTGCGAATTAATGTCTTCGCCATACCTGACCGCATCACGGTTCGGTCTGTCTGTGTACTCCATTCTGGGAGCCTGATTTTCAGGTCTCTGCAAACGGGTGTCTTCGTATGCCTGGGTATCTTCTGTAAAAGTAGATCCTCGTGGTGGCAGCGGTTCTGCCTCAACTGCTGAGCCTCTATTCCATTGATTGAGAATTGCACCTCGAATATCACCAACACTGTCGAGGTCTCCGCCTTCAGCGAGATGGTCGCCCTCGTCTGGATGCGCTTGAGCTGAGTGTGCTGCGATTAGGTCCTGGTTGGACGCCATGCCCATATTGGACCGCCCAATATAAACCTCATTGCCATCTGCGTCTTTTCCGTAGATGTCGTGTTCTGTTCTGCCTTGATTGTTTCGGTCAAGACCATAGCGCTCAGCTAATTGCTTGATATCGAAGTCGCCTTTCCCCCAATGCCCTGCAGCGTAGTTGGCTGAACTGCCTGTTCTGGTGTCATAGTTCGCGCTCGATCCTGCCATAGTCCTAGCTCAAGTGTTTGATTTTAAAATGATTTAGTCGTCGTCATCGTCGTCTTCGCCTCTAAGTTGGGCGGAATAATATTCAAACATATCTTTTGGATCTCCTAGTTCGGGTACTTTCCCTATAAAGCGGTTGAGATTAAACCTGCCTGATTCTCCAATCTCTTGTGCTGTCAGTCTCGCGTCTGCTTCTAGTGATGGGATGAATTTATTGATGTAGTGCGAATTGATGTCTTCGCCATACCTGATTGCGTCCTGGCTTGGGTCGTTTGTAAACCCCATTCTTGGAGCTTGATTTCCAGGCCTCTGTAAGCGGGTGTCATTATATGCTTGAGTATCTTCTGTAAAAGTAGATCCCCGTGGTGGTAACGGTTCTGACTCCTGTTCTGCTACTGGCTCTTGTGTCTCCTGAGCTTGGGGTTCTTCTCTATTTACCCTTTCGTATATGTATTTCTTTTCGCCATATTCAAATCCGCCTTCTTTCTTTGCTCTTCTTGTTTGCGTGTAAGAAACGGGGTTTGGTGCATCCTGGTGAGGCACAAATGAATATTCATCCCTGAGCTCTCCGAAATCTGCGCCGCCATAGTTTTCCGAATGAGACCTGTTTAGCCTGGCGCGAACATTTTTTGCCCATTTATCATCGACATCAAAATACTGACCGTAATTTTCACGAAGCGGTCCTGTGTATCGAGGCATTACTTATTCTCCTTAAGTTTGTCGGAATAGTACGTAAACAAGTCTTTTGGATCCCCTAACTCGGGGACCTTGCCAATAAATCGATCGAGGTTAAACCTGCCTGATTCTCCAATCTCTTGCGCTGTAAGCCTGGCATCTGCTTCAAGCGATGGAATGAATTTATTGATGTAGTGCGAATTAATGTCTTCGCCATACCTGATCGCATCACGATTTGGCCTGTCTGGCCCTTCTGTGAAAGTCTGCCTAGGGGCTTGATTTTCAGGATTTTGTAGACGGGTATCATCAAATGTCTGGGTGTCTTCTGTAAAAGTAGATCCTCTTGGCGGTAACGGTTCAGGATCCGGCGTTGCAGCTGGTTCTGGTGCTGGCGTAGGTTCCTCCTCTTCCTTATTTCTATTTTCGAGAAACCTAACAATTTGCCTTACTTCTTTTTTCGAATTGACGTTACCTATATCAAGTTCCTCAGCGGCTTTTTTTACCTCTTTCTTTTTGTAGTCGTACAAAGGGTTGGTGTACTCGTACGAGTGCTTTGACCCATGTTTGGGATCACGATAATTAAATCTTCTCCCGTCAACAGTAAAGCCCATTCGCCTAGTACTGGTTTCTTACTGATTCTACGAAATATCTTCTTCTGCCATTGCTGCTTTGATTAGGTCGTCTAGCTTGACTGGCTTGTCGGATGACATTCGGAAATCAATCCAAAGCTTGTTTGTCTTCTGGATTTTCTCGAAACGTTTGATATCTTTTTCCTTCGTAGCTTGCAAGAAGAGATGCGTATCGTGTTCAAGCTTGTGACTTGAATATTCCAGATCAATCTTAGAGATATGTCTGTTGTGGTGATAATGGGGTACGCCTTTAGCTTTTAGGTGCAGCGGATTGCAGCACTGATTGTTTCCGCACACTGGCTTTATTGGTAGCCGTCCGATGTCTCCCCAGGTAAACCAAAAGGCAACTCGTTGAGCGGAGTATTGCCGAGCGCTTCCCCAGAAGCGTGGAATTGAGAAATAAGGAGACCCTGTCTTGGAGTGGTTTCTCCCTCGCCAGTCCCAGCATTCATCAGGTTCCCCGATGTCTACAAAGGACCAAAACTCTAGGAATCTTCGCCTGTATTGCCGATGAATCTTATGGACGTCGAGAGTAAGCCTTCCTTCTGTAAGAGCTGAAACACAGCGAACGCAAGCGTGGCTGTCATCGTATCGAGAGATCCGGCCATCCCTTGAGCCAAGCGAGTGATCCGAAAACGGACAAAGTGGCCCTGCTTCTGTCCTGCTATGCAAGTCTGGAGGTACGGGCCACTGAGCCATTGACTTTCAATTAGTAAAGAGAATGTATCGAATCAAGCCGCAATTTCAGTAGCGGGTTCCATGCGTTTCAATCGCATGACGTGGTGTTGTGTTGGTGTCTTGAATTGGTCCCAGACGACCATGGCGTAGTTGATTGCATGGCCGCGAGAATTTCGCTTGACCTCGAATCCAACGACATTGCCTCGTCGTCTCGTGTGAATCATGCTTGTGATCTGTTCGAACTGTGGATGCCCCTTAGTGATGCAATGATCACCAAAGTTTTTAATCTCCTCGACACGATCACCAATGGTGAGTCTCGACTCTTTCTTTGTCTGTTGTTTAGGCATTAGCTTTGACATTCAGAGGAAATCCCTTTGGGGGAATAAACTCGCCGCCATGGATCGCCAGCTGCTGAGAACTTGGGCGTAGGCGGACTTGAGTTAGAGGCCAATCTTCTGAGCGCGTTGAGCCTTCAAGCGTCACGGTGACTAATCCTCTGTTCCAGCCGGTGGCTGATGAAGCAGAAGTCACGAATCCTGCTTGGCCTGTGACCTTATGCAGGATCCTGTGCCCAACCTTCAAAGCCAACATCGATCATAGTCTTGCACTCTGCCTGACAGGGTAGTCAATTTTTACTAACAGTTTTTTCAGAACGTTCGTTATTCGTCTTCCATCGGATTAATCGGTCCTGACATCGGGATCCGACTTACGGATACTCCGGCCTCGATAAACATTGTTCGAGCCAGGTCAAAACTGTCTTGCCAGCGTTGAGGTTCCACAAAATTAGGGACAACGACTTTGACGATTCCAGCCTGAATTAGTAGTGAAGCGCAGTGCGAGCAGGTCATTAGCGGCCAGACATAGATAGTGCTGCCTATAAGGGACACGCCATTGTTTGCTGCATGGCAAATGCAATTAGCTTCAGCATGTACGGTCATCGCAAGTCTGGTCTCACGGTCCATCAGTCGCGCCTCTGAATCAGAGACTCCGGCTGGTAATCCGTTGTAGCCCTGGGCAAGGATTCGCCGATTGCGAACAGCAACCGCACCCACCTTCGTAGATGGATCTTTAGACCATCCAGCGAAGTGACTCGCCACAACTAGAAAGCGTTGGTCCCAATGCTTTGGAGCCTTCGGTGCTCGTAAGTTATCCATGATTTTTATTTAGAATTAAGAGAGAAACCACAAGCGGAATGCTGTGTTGGAAATCGCCGCTGGTATTGGTATTGCCGCTGTAGGCGCCTTGTGGCGGATGGCCTTCGAGCAAGGCAAGATGCAGCGCGGTATGGAAGCAATACTGAAAGAAGTTCAGCTACTGAGAATTGATATTGGTCAAGACATCAATGCGCTTGATTCCAGATTGCAGGATCACGAAGAACGAATTCGTCAGCTAGAGATCGACACTCACTAGATCGATCTGGCAAAGGCGATTACGCACAGCCAGCTCTTCCTTGGAGATACCCCAGCGATCTAACGCTCGTCCGATTGATCGACGGAGTTCGACCGAGGCTTCTTCTGATTGCAGAATCTCTTGACACTCGATGAGAAGAGCGCAAGAGGGTTCAGTGCATTCGTTTAAGACGCTCTCAATGCTCATTAGTCAGCGCCAGATCCGACTGATAATTCTTCGGTGGAGTCACCTGGGCGCCAGCTTGATCCCCAGATATTTCTGCATGCAGAGTTCAACTCATCTGTACTCATGCCCCATTTATCGAGGCAGGCCAGAAGGTCGCGCTTGATGTCGTATGCACCAGGGAAGCCGTTGTACCGAACGAAGAGCCGTCCTGCGTTAGTGAGTGAGAGCGTGTCGGGAATTCTCTGCACGAGCAATGAGTCAACGATGGCCCGATCGCATTGATAAAGCGGATGGTTTTGGATTGCCTCAGTCAATTTGGCCTCTCGTGGTCGTCAAATAGTAAGAAAGATCTTGCTTGAAGCAAGCCTGATTCGGGTTAATGCCTTGCATTGAGCAGTGGCATTCGCTCAGATCCATTGCGCTGCAGTGGCTTTGAGCTTTGCAAAGATGCCGCAACCTGGCCATTTAGCTCGACACCGGTAGATCGCTTGCTATGACAGGGTTCCTTTCGGGTGTCGCGTAGTGTTGTGCTCCTCCCACCTTCTGTCAGAAAATTCCTCTCCCTCTTGATTTCGTCGGACAATCAAGAAAACCGCGTTTAATTGTGTGATGAGTCTAGCGAAATGAGTGACTAGCACAAGGTTGGTGAAGAGCAGAAGAAGAGGGTTGTTTTTGAATTTAATTTCCTGGAGAAAGGTTGGAGGAGCCGAACACCTAGTGGCACTTGATGAGACTCATGTGCAGCACATAGATAAAGCGGTGTTCAGATCAAAAAGGAGCAGGTGATAGGAACAGCAGGCAAATAAAAAAGCCACTCCCGGCAAGGGAATGGCATGAGTCTTATGTGAGTCCTGTCTCGCGACAGTCTCAAAGTCACCAGTTACGAGACATCGGAGCAGCAGATCCCATGCTCTGTGTGTAGAGCGGATCGCTCGTCAGCCACATGTTGAGCACCTTGCCTTTGACCTTGACCCGCTTCTTGGAGAAGCCTTTCTTCTTCAGGCAGTCAGAGATGTGCCGAGCCATCGACTTCTCCTCTTTGAGGGGGATCTCTAGCCACTGGAACAGGTCAGCCATCAACCAGTAGCGCTGCTCATGGTGACTGCCGGAGTACTTGGTCGTCATCACCAGATCGAGCTGATACTCCAAAGGACTATCTGATTGGAAAGTTTCCATGTAGTCCTTCATGAAAGACAGCTCGTAGCTGGTGAAGGTATGGATGGGGTTGTCTAGATAGGTCTGATAAGCAGACGTCCAGATCTTGTCCCGGTCTTCCTTGAGACGGTCCAGGTCAATGATTCGAATGTTGGGGTTCTCCTTCGAGGCGACCTTGCCATCAACAACGATCGGCATGAAGCGACGGTTGCCGGTTGGGTCGACCAGGAAGTCACTGCTGTTGGTTGCACCTGCAAGTACGAAGGAGCGCATGAAGTTCCGTTCGTTCTCGTATTTCTTTGCTGATCGGTCAACGCCGCAGCTGACGATGTTCTTTAGTTCCTCTGTGTATTGGCGACGGAAATACCGTTCGCACTCATCCATTACGACAATCCAGCCAGCATGTAAGACATGAGGCTTGTCCTTGATGTAGTTGATGCCCTGCTGGACTGTGCTGACCCACGGGTGATTGCCGGGTGAGTCAGCTGCAGGTGGAGATAAGTATTGGAAGAAGGTTGTCTTACCAGAGTTTTGCGAGCCGATGAGGATTGGCATCCAGTCATGGACGCAGCCTGGCTCCAGTACTCGAGCAACGGCCCCCACTAGGAACCGCTTCATGATCACGTCAGCCAGCAGATTGCCGCATGGCATTCGTGGATTGGTTAGCTCGTCATTCCTGAGCCCCAGCAGTTCCGATGCAATGCGATCGAAGTAATTGCAGGTCTGCCCCTTGAGAGCGCACTTTTCTAGATAGGCAGTAACGGGGTGATAGGCGTTCTCCCTGCCAACAATGAGAGCAGTGTCATAGGTCAACGTCTTGGGGTAGACCTGACCGGCGCCATTGCTGATGCGGACATAAGCAGTAGATGCGTCGTCAACTTTGATTGGCTTCTCTACTGATCCGTATTCGAGGTCTTGCGACATGGAGTTAAGTCGCAGGCCTGGATAAAGGCGTTGCAATCTGGTCTTGATATCGACGACAACTTGTACCTCGCCTTCTCCGCGAGGTCTGCCCCGCCCTGCTCTGACTCGAGGGACGTCATTGCCCTGGTCGGGAAAGTTATCGACATCACCGAAACCGTCACCGCCTTCTTCTTCTGGCTCATCGGCTTCGATGATTGGTTCAGTCGCTGGCGCTCTTTCGATGACGGCAATGTTTGTCCATGGCCTTTCTTGATCGAAGAGTCCTTGAGTTGCTTCAACTTGGACCGGTGCTGGTCCGTCGTACCAGAAGTCATCCTCTGGATCACCAATGAAGTCATGGTGGTCGTAGCCCAGAGCGCTTCCGTAAAAGCTGGAAGAGCTGTCGCTTGACTGCCTCAATTCAGCAGGCAATCGTGACCGCCAGTTTGGGTCGTCGTTGGTTGCGTGGAAGAACAAAGTCCCCAGCCCAGAACCTCTAAAACCGTTAAAGAATTTCTCAGTCGTTTGCTTTGAGTTCTTGCCTTTGCCGTGATGACCACGTGATGCCCAGTCACTCCATGCTGAGAACAGTGCGGAACCAGCTGTTGCTACTGAAGCTGTGATCCGCATGAATCGATCCCGGTCGCCATCAACCGTTGGCTCGAGCACCTGCTCAAGGACAAACACTGCTTGATCAATTGATTGCTGGTCGATCGTGTCCGTAGATACAGCCGCCCTGGCAATCATTTTGCGTGCGTGTTCTTCCGCATCGTCAAGAATTGAGTCAGGTAGTTGAGCCTCTGGCTGCCACAAAATATGCTCTGTTGGATCGCTGCCATAGAAGATTCGGCAGGGGTCAGAACAGCTCTTATCACTGCCGAGTGACCTGATCAAAAGGGTGACGACACCTCGATAGACCGTTGGATTATGGATGCGATGAGGCAGCCTGAAGACCACACGGAACCGATCTTCAGGCATCTGCCCATGACGAGAGCTGGTGTATGCCCATGCAGCACTTGCCGCTAGTGGATGCTGCAGGAAGTCGTCAATCGAAAGTCCATGATCGATATCCACAACAGCCAGATCGCTGTAATCGAAGGCTGCGCTTGACCTGTGGCCGGATGTCATGTGTACCGGAATAAACGCCATGCCAGTACCGACCCAGTCTTTTAGTACGCTGAGCTCAGTATTTCTCGGCTCCCAGTCCCTGCCCCATGAATCGTCGAAGGGCATCTTGCTGTGTTTTTTCTGGTAACAAGTAGGGTGAACCATGTAGCAAGGGCTACCGTTTAGGTCTAGCATTCAAACTGAGTGACACGTCACACAAGTCTGGCACCTTTTGATTGCCGAGCAACCCCTCTGAGCTTATGCGGTTTTGGCTTACCACCCAAAAACATTCCAAATCGGGAACATTGGGGGTAGGCAATCACTAGACACCGATAGTAAAATTTAAAAACGATTCCCACTTCCATGCCGAATACAGAGATTGAGCTCCCGAGAGCACCTAGCGACTCGTTTGATCAAGACACCATCAACGGTCGCTTTGTAAATGCACTTAATACCGCACTAGTTTCGAATCGGTATTCACAGCGCAAGCTTTGCGCACATATTGGCGTGACGATTGGCACGATGACCAAGTACATGCGTGGTGCAATCAACCCGCTCAAGGTCGGGACAGAAGTGCAAGAGAAATTGGCAGAAGCTTTGGGAGTTAACCTCCCGTCGTTAATCGCGTACTACAGGACTGGCGAATACGCTTCGCACATAACCCGAGAAGATGTGACTTCTTGGATCAGGTCTGAAGGGGCTCAAG
>VMHT01098061.1_pt1 | contig 37452 bp, 20 predicted proteins | sample 4693611 | NCBI WGS metagenome assembly VMHT01 (sample SAMN12280063, study PRJNA550983) | marine metagenome | isolation source: seawater sampled from same location over 5 years 0.02-0.2 micron viral filtrate | place: USA: collected off the coast of southern California halfway between the port... ...
CCATAAACTCCTGCTGGAGATTTGTCTGATATTTCGTAATCTTCTATGTATGTTTTAAATTTAGAATGTGTTTTAAGTGCTGCTGCTTTTGCTGCTGCTTTGGAACGATCAATTTGGTCTACCGTTTCTTTCCCAAACATTGCTCCTCTACCTTGAGGACCATTAAAATGTGGAAATTTAATAATTGTTCCACCTGTTCTTTTGTCTAAATATGAAGAAACTTCATCGTATCCTCCAACAAGTTCATTATGGTGTACATCTGCCATAGATAATATATCTCTAACTAATCTAATAGTGTCTGGATCAAATGATTTTGGTTGTTCAAATTCCATTACGCCTGGCATACCACTTATGCTACTTCTCCCACCAACATTATTACCATAATAATCATGCTGGCCATAGAATTTTTTTCTTCTTTTAGCTACAGTTTCTTTAACTAATTTTATAATATCCTTTTTTTTCATTTTACTTTTTTTCAAACATCCCCCCTCTTGGGTCTCTATTTGGGTAAACTCTATTTGCTGGTTCTTTTCTATAATGATTACCTTCGGCACCCCCATAAGGAGCTCCTTTTTTATTATAATTTTCTATTTCATCTTCTTCATCAACAAAAGGTCTAGGAGAAGGAATACTATTTCCATCACCTGCATTTCCTCCACTACTACCTGTACCTGTATATTCTTGGATAGTAGATCTAATTAATTCTCTAAGCTCCCTCTTTGTCATTTAATTCCTTTTTTAAATGTGTACGGCGTGTTTTTGCTGCTTCTTTAACTTGTTCAGTTAGTTCTTTTTTATTAACACCCCCTACCCATCTTTCAACAACACCATCTTCTGAAACATATCCAGAATTTGATGTGTTTATCGCATCTAATAAATATGACTCCATTTCATTTACTATATCAAGAGAATTTTTTGCTTTTAATTTCTTTATATAATCATCATATTCCCCTCTAATTTTTAATTTATGTTCAAATTTTACAACACAATCATGGCATTTTTTATGAATTCTATAATTTGGTTTATCCAATTGTCCTTTCATTATTTTACCACATTTAGGACAACATAAAGGCATAAATACCTCCTTTTTAATTGTGTCTAATTTAGATATTGTTTGTTTTATACCATTTTTTATAGTCCAAGTTTTTTTATTTTCAGTCCAAACATCTCCTTCTTTATAATCTATTTGTTCTTTATTATAACCAATTTGTGTACCTGTAGATGCTCCTGTTTTACCTGTTATTAGGTTACGCATTCTACTTACATCTTTTCTTTTAAATTCTTTTTTTAACATAACTTTTATTTTAGCTTACATCCATGTAATCCCCATGGCTAGCTTCTATTCCTAATTCTTCTAATCTTTTTACTATTAAATCTAAATCTTCTAAACCTGAATTGTATCTTTTTGGTATTAAATCATCTTCATGAATATACGCTAATGTATCTTTTAACCATTCATTAGCTTCATCATATCCTAATTTATCTGAACGTTGAGGTTGGTCTTTACTTACATAAACATCTAATCCATAAAAAAGACCTCCTTGTTCAGTATATACAAATGTTACTTTTTCATATGATACTGCGTTGAGATCTATTTCATTTAAATATCCTAATTCAGTAGATAATTCTCTTAAACTGTCTGGAATATCATCTAAAGCTAAATTTCTGTCATTTTCTTCATCTTCTTCGTCTCTAGTTTCTCCCATTGGTTCTGAGAATTTTGAACTTGCTGGTTTATCCATCATACTTTGAACATAAGCTGCTTTAGGATCTTCAGGTAATGTATCTATCATACCTTTTTGAAGTAAAGCCATATAGTACAATTTGGCTTTTTGGTCTAATGATAAGTTTTTTATTCTGTCCATTTTTTATTTTTTATAAGGAAATGCTTTATTTAATTTGTCTTTACGTCCTTTACATCCACAATCTTTACCCATTGCTTTAGAAACTGTATCTACAACTTTTTTTATACCTGTAGCTTTAGTAAATTTTTCAACTGTATCTCCTAATCCTTTACTTTGATGGCTAGGTAATCCTGTTGCATTTGAGTAACCTAATGGTTTTCCGAATTTATCATAAATTTTTGCCATAATATTTTATTTTTTTGCTCCTGGTTTTCCTGCGTTAAAATTATTTCTACTAAATTCTAATCTATCAACTAATTTAATACCATTTTCAGTGTGATCAACTGCTACGAATCCTTCTGCTTTAGTTACACTTAAAGTACCATCACCATTATCAATAAAGTGTTTAGTTGCTACAGCTTTATCATATTTGGTTATAAATATAGCCTTTGCTTCAGAGAGTAATTTACTTACTTTAAATATATTAAGTATATCTTGTTTTTGAGATTCAAATTCTTTAAGTTTTTCTTCACCAGCTATTTTTTTCTTTTCTTTAGTTTCTGGTCGTTTAACTTTTGCTATTCCTTTATCAACTGCTTGTTGATACCAGTTTTTAAATCTTTCAAAAGATTTTGAAGGATCATTTAAAAATTCACCTTGTTTTATTTCACTATTAATGTAAATATTTAAACTTTTTAAAGGTAAATTTGTATAATCTACATTAATTGAATCCGCTTCATTTATTCTATCTAATACAAATTGCTCTTCTTTATCACTTAATAAAATACCTGTGTTATCCTTAAAATAAGCATCATCGAACCAAACACTAGTTGATTCACTTAATCCACTTATATCCGCTCCAAATGATGCTCCTCCTCCACTTAAATCATTATAAGTTGTATGAAATATAATTCCTATTCTTGCTGCTATTACTTTTTTGCCTAATTCAGAATTTGCTTCAACTGCATATCTGATTGTATTAGGTCTAAAGGTGTAATGTGGGGTTCCTTCTATATCATTTGTTTCTACTTCATCATTATCAAACATAAAATCACCTTGTAATATACCTTTTATTCCTAAAGCAGGTAAATATTGTAATGCTAATTTTAATTTTTTAGCTAAACCAGGTGCATGTCCATGATTTTCATCTATATCTTTAGGAGTATAATTAATTTTAGGGTTTATATTAAATACTGACTTAGTACCTACAAAAAATTGTCCGTTATCTGGATTAATTCCTGTAAATATAGCAGGCGCACCATCCCATTTTACAGAAACATTTTTAATTGTATTGTCTTGTCCTTTTAAATTTTTAATTAATTCATATAAGAAATTTTTAGCCTGATTAAAACCATCTTGTCCTTGAGTTAATACTAATTCTTCAAGGTGGGTTAAATGTGTATTTGCTTTTGTTTCTGTTAGTATTTCATTTATTTGTTGTTTCCACCAATTTTTAGAAAATACGCTTTCTTTTTTCATTCGTTGTGTTTTTTTCTTTGATGCTTCTTTACGTTTTTTAATATACTCAAAAGCAGGTTTTAAACGTTTTTTAACAGCTGGATCTTTTGCTCTACTTAAAGCTGCTCTAACTCTTTGGTGAATTAAATTTATAATTTGAGACTGACGTTTGTGTGGTTTACTTTTAAATGAAGCTTTATTTAAAGTGTCTACTATGTCTTGTCTTGTAGAAAATTTTACTTTAACTGTGTCTGATGGATTTTCATCAGTGTATAATCTACGTCCTGATCCTTTAGGTTTTTTACCTGTTCCTTTTTTAGGATCTTTTTCTTGTAAATAACCTAATTTTTTAGATTTTTGAACATCCCTAGTAAATACATCACTTGCTTTATATCTTGTTTGTTGTACTTGATTTGCCTTGTAAGGAGGAAAATTTTCATTTTTAGCCATTTTAATAGGTATTTCTCTTACTTTTGTAGCTCCTGGAACTATTATAATGCCTGAATTATTATTAGCTATTATTTCTACTCCATTATCTCCAATTAATTTAAGTTGATCATATGCAAGATTATCCATATCTATCTTATTACTGTTTATATCAATAAAAGGTCTATCTTTATAAGGTGAATTTATTTTATAGCCCATTTGTTGGATTGATTCTTTTTTAGCCATTTTAGTAGCAGTAGCTATTTTAACTGATTTCCAATTTTTACCATAACGTTTTTTAAATTCTTTATCAGGTAAACTTTGAGCTATTCTTTCTTCTTTGTCTGAAAGATCTCTTTCTAATGATAATTGTGGATTAGATGTTTGAAAGTTAGATTTTCTCATTATTGTTTTTGCAATTGCTTTATTAGCTTGATTTACAAAAGGTATATTAAGATTAGTTCTACTATCTGTTGCTACAATTTGTTCATATTGGTTTAAAAATTCAATAAATGATTTTTTATTTTTAGATAAACGTTTAAAAAACCCAATTAATTCAGCATTTGATATTTCTTTATCATTACGAGGATCATTTACTCTGTCAAAAAAATGATTAGTAAATTCAATATCTACAGGATTTAATTTATTATCTGCATATGTTTCTATAGAATCTAAATCTGACGCTGACATTTTTTCGTACATTTTTCTTGTAAGTGTGCCTTGTGCTGACTTAGGGACTTTAACATATTGGTTTCCTTTATTTATTTTTTTAAGATCTTTACTTAAACGTTTCATAGCCTTATTATGTTTCTTTTTTTCAGGCTCTGTCATCATACCCATCATCATTTCTCTTACGGATGCAGGGTCTTCAACTTTTAATTTTATGTCTGGATATTTATCTTTTAAACCTGCTACTGCTACTCTGTTTTCCTCTGAATCATCAATAAAATAAATTGTTTTATATCCTTTATTTATATGTTTTTCAATCCAGTTAGCTTTATCTTGACCCGTTACTTTACCATCTACTTGTAATCCTAAAGGTACAACATAAGCAGCTAATCCTAATTCTTCTCTCATATATCGAGTAACTGGATGTCCTATAGAACGAGCTGTTAATATGGTTGTTTTTATGTCTGGTCTACTTAATGAATTTTTTAGTTTATTTACAACTTTACTATTTACAATAGCATCATCTATTTGTTTTTCAAATTCAGAAAAATCGTATTCTATTTCTAAGCTACCTAATCTTGTTTCTAATTCTTTACTTTCTTCTGGGAAATTAGCAGCTGGGATTAATATTACTTTATTGTAATCTCCACTTGGACTAGTTATAGTTGTTTTAATATTAGCATTTACTTGGGCTATTGTGTCATCAAAATCATAAACATGTAGAACTTTACCAGTTTCAAATTGAGCATCTTCTTTTACTGATTCTTCCCAACTAACAGGAGCTGTTTGTCTATTATGTATTTGGGTTTTTGTTCTAGGTATATCTTTTTTTCCTCTATATCCAGCTTTATATTCACTACTTCTCATATAATCTAAAACTTTATCTTCTGGATTATAAAAATCTTCATTTAACACAAGGGATGTAAATGTTGCGAATAAATTTAAGTTTTTTCCAGCTGAGGCAGGATCTGGTTCTATAAAAAATTTTCTTCCTACAACATTATTTCTATCTTCTAATCCATTAATTTTTATAGTTTTATTTTTAGAAGATTTTAAATCATTATCATCTGTTGAGATTAAAACTCCCTCAAAAATATCTCCCGTAACATCTTTAAGAAAATCTGGAATATTTTTAGCATTATCAGGGTTTGCAAAAGGTTTATTTTTACCACTTGTTTTTGGGTCTTCTTTTTCTGTGTCTTTATCTACTATTTTTATATCTGAAGCTTGAACATAATCTCCTTTACGTTTTACGTCTTTTAATTTTAAAAATTTTTCGCTTTTTGATAATGCATTTTCTCTTTTATATTTAATAGTAATATATTTTGAATCTGTGATATTTTCATTTACATTAGCTAAATATCCTGCTGTTACTATACTCCAAGCTTGTTCTTTTTGTTCGTCTGATAAATGTTCAGGTAAAGAATATTGAAATAAAGCTTTATCATTCATTTTAATAAAACCCCTCATTTCTGTTCCTGATACGCCTCCTGCTTGTGGGGGCACTAATGTAGTTTCAAAGGTTATACCTCTTGGTTCAGCAAATTTACCTATATTTGCATAACGTTTATCACTAATGTCTTTTTCACCCATTCCTAAAAATACTGTGGATCCTTCAGGTGCTTCTTGTTCAATAAAATCATAAACATCTCTTACTGGAGATACTCCTGCTGGTCTAACTTCTAATCCTGAATCATTTTGTGTGTAAAGTTTCCATAATTGAAGAGACATTTCTTGTGTAATACCATCTCTTTCTTTTGGACCTACAAAAATTATAGTAGTGTCTGCATCTGTATTAGCTGATAACCATTTTGCCATATTATAATGGCCTGCATGTGGTGGTTTAAACCCACCAGGTAAAAGTGCGATTTTTGACATTAATTGTACAGTTTATTATAAATATAAACCTTTACGACAAGGCTAGCCTCTTTTTCATTAATGTAGAGGTAGTAAGTTTTATTGCGTTGTGAAGCAATTTTGTAAAGTTTTTAAAACCAAGTTCAGATGGATCTTTATCACCCATTTCTATAAGATAGACTTTTTTCCCATAAGACATAAAAGTTTCAGCATGGTTAAAAGCATCCTTTAAAGCATCTTCATCTAAAGCAAGATATATTTTTTTTACGTTAGATTTAATAATTTTTTTCATTAAAGTTGTAGATAATTTTTTTCCAAATAAAGGAATCGCATTACGTTTTATAGCCATAGCATCGAACGCACCTTCACATAAAATCACGGGTAAATCCCAGTTTATATACATTTCAAACCCAATTATGTCCTTGGTACTGGAAGCCAACTTATGCTTAATATACGCGTTTTTATCAAACGAACGACCTACATAATAATTTAAGAAACCATCTTTATCATATGAAGGTATTACAACCATATTTCTTAAAGGACCTTCCTCACAATAATGTAAATCATATTTTACTACGTCTTGTTGAGTAATTCCTCTTTGGTTTAAATAATGTAATGCATGTCTTGATAAAACTGCAGAACTAGACATTATGGGGGTTACTCCTTGGGGAAATTGTAAAGTATTAGTGTCAACTTTTTGTTTAATTTGTTTTTTAAAATTGTATTGTTGATCTATTTCTTTTAAAGCTCCAAATGCAGCTCCAGGTGCGTTGGATTTTTTAAGTAATTGAAAGGCTCTATGACCTTTATAACCACAAACCCAACATTGAAATTTTTGTGATAATAAATTAAACGTTAATTTTTTCTTATGGTGGTTACAAGAAGGACAAGTAAAAACAGCTTCGTCTCCTCCACGAGCAGATTTACTTCTACCTAAAATTGATTCTAATAATTTTTTTAATAGATCTTCTTTCATTCCCAGGTAACATCTTCAAATATAGGAGATTTCATTTCTGTTTCTATTTTTTCTATTTTTTTAAAAAAATTAGGTAAATCCTCATCACTTATTTTTTTATATTCTATAAACATTTTAACTCTTATATCTCCCCTTTGAACCCTAAATAAGTCTTCTTCATTTGTTTTTTCTTTTTTATCACCAAAATAAATATAAGTAAAGCCCCCATATTCTTTAAGTTTAAAATTTATGTCATTAAAAATAAATCCATTTTGAATAAGTTCATTATATAAAATTGTTTGACCTTGAGAAAGGGGTTTATATACTATACAAGTATATTGAGGGTATTGTTTGAAAAAATTAAAAGAAATATCTCTTAATTTTGCTAAAAATTCTAATGTTTCTGTTCTGTTGTTTTTTAGTTTATTATTAAATCTTATAGATTCATTATTATTCATTTCAAAATTTCCCCATATATAATTTTTATTTTCTGCTCTTATAGGTCCAAAATTTCCTATTACTCCTATATCATCATAAAGTCCTTCAGTTTCTAAAAATGAAATTCCCAATTTAGTACTATCATGTAAATCAAATTCACACGCAAATCTTCTTTTATTTTCTATTCTACTTATTTCTTTTATTTCCATGTTTTAAAATCTTTATCATAAAACTTACCTAATATATTATCATTAAGAAATTTAGGTGTTTCTAAAACTTCTAATATAAATTGATATTTACATTCTAAATATGTAAGTTGTTTTTTATTAAAAGCCACTTGTAAGATGTTTCTTTCTAGATCTTCTTTATTTGCGTCTTTTATAAAACTATGAGAACCATAGTAAGTTTTCCAATCGCTTTCCTTTTGTACCTGTTTGTACATGGGAGGACGGCCTTTTCCTTCCCAAAGTGCTTTTTCTTTTTTACCTAATTTTTTCTTTAAATTATAAATAAAAGATTTTTTACCAATGTACTTCTTTCCTGTTGGGACATGAGTTGTTTGGTAAATAAAACCGAATGCTCCTTCTGGGAGGTCAGTTATTTCATTAATTTGTTTTCCTATATAATACCACATAACAATTAATGTATGAAAGAGATTTTAGGTATCCCAGCGAAGTATGAAAGTTGTGTCAGTTTCATCTGACATTCTAACAGGTTGTCCTAATTTACCAACCACTAATAATTCATAATTATCATCATATAAACCAATAGTAGTTACGTAAGGATTCCAAATAGAACCTGTAGCAAAATTTGCTATATTTTCGTGCTCTTCATTTGTTATACATCTAGCCGAAACATTATTTGTAAAATTATATTCTTGTTCGTCTGCAGTACATTGGTATTCATTTTCAACTAAAGGTAGAGTGTTTTTAAAAGAAATAGATGAAGTTATATTATGATGTTTAAAATGATGGAAATAATGGGGATTTGTAATAGTAATTAATCCCATACTATAAAATATATTACCTACTATAGGAGTACCTATATATTTTGATTCATAATAATTTTCTTCTATTTCACTATTTTTTAAAGCTCTAGGATAAATTGCAATGTTTTGTAAGGATCCTGTGTAGAAGTTTTGTATTCCTCCTTGACATCCTATATACATGTTAGATTTATTTTGAGTTATTCCTAATTCTTTACCACATATAGATCCCGATTTAATAGATTCTAATTCTGATACTTGTAATACTCCATCCACATATATACTCATTACTGATTGTGAATATTGGCATACTACATTATAAATAGAACCCGTTCCCACTGTTAAAGGTCCTGTTGAAACAGTAACTGGATCTAATCCATTACTTCTTCTAAAACATAAAGAATTATATGTTGAATTATTTTGTGTTACTGTTCTGCTTTGACCAGATGCTATTAAACTTGATACACTTGTGCAATTATTGGATATACTATCTATAAACTGTTGTGCTGTTAAATAATCTACACCATGATAATTTTTAACTGGATCTGAATTCCACCCGGGGATTGTTGATGTTGATGGGATACTAGGATGACTAGAATTATCTAAAAATCCTAATAAAATATCTCCTGTAGTTGGTGGTGTTCCTATATTAGTGGGGTATAAAGTAGAAACAGGTCCATTTAAAACCCCATTATTATCCGTGAATGTATTTCCGGGTATTCCTAAAGTAGATAATGGTGGTGTTGTAGAAGTATCTGAGGTGAAATAATCAAATAGATCTTGATTTGATATTGATTGTAATGTAATTGATCCTGGAGTACTATTAGTATACTGACCTAAAGTATTATTCCAAACCCACCCAGAAGGTGCTTGTGTTTCTCTATTAAATTGATTTCCATATCCTGATAACCATGGACTAGGAGGTGAAGCAATAGCTACTGCTATTCCCCCCGTACAAGATATACTTGATGTTGTAATAGGAGAAGTTGCTACTTGTTGGGTAGTACATCCTTCATTAGATCCTGATAAAAATATTTCAAAAGGATATTGAGGTTCAGATTCTATTTCTACTTCTTGATTTGCTCCTGATACATTTAAATTTAATGCTTTTATTGCTTTAGCTTCTAAAGAAGATGCATTTACTGTTTTTGTTTTGCTTTTTCCTATTATATGAAATTCAGAACTTGAAACATTTCCATCACATTTAAAAGGAGCAGGTTTTAAATTAAATGTAATAGTAAAATCATCTCCTGGATTAAAATCAAACTTTTCATTATGAGGAGATCTTAAATAACTTCCTCCTTTTTTTCCATGACCTGCTACTATTCCTGGGTCGTTTCTTTTTAATACATTTAAAGAATGAGGAGTTTGACAATGAAAATCCATAAATGTATGATGAGTATAATCTGTTTGGTTTCCTAATATTATTTCACTAATTGAGTGAGAATGAGGGATAAGTCTATAATTAGGAAAATAGGGATATTTAGTAAATCTAATATTATTATAATCTACTAATCCATGATAGTAACTATCTTCATATACATCTTCCATACTGTATGCTGGTACTTTACATCCTGCACTATCAAATTCTGGTAAAGTAGAAAATAATCCTAAACCTTTAGGATCATAATGTATTGAATGTGTAGTATAATCTGGTATATGCTCACCATGTTTTGTTTTAGTTAAATCTAAAAATCTATATGAATTTATAGGGTTAAGATAAAAAATTCTATCATCTTTGAAATATTCTGGATAGTTATAAGTTAAAGAATTAGGAAAAGATTCTGTAGTAAATGCTTGTGATCCAGATCCTAAATTTGTTTCTAAATGAATTATATTACCTAAACCATCATCTATAAATCTACCTGTTAGTTGTATTTTATTTCCTAAACTAGCTGTTGCTCTAAAATCTTTTACTTTAGTTATTGTTTCTAATTGTAGAGATTTTTGTTTAATTTGAACTCCATACATGTTTTGGGGTATAGAATAAACATAAACTTCTTCATCTAATTGTCTATGTTGTTTTAAATAGTGAACATTACCAAATTTATTAGCTACATCTATGGGATAATCCCCATAATATAAATGTTCTAGTTGTTTATGAGCACAAGTTGAAGCTCCATATTCTTCTTTTGCACTTTGGCTCCATGAAGCTGTTACAAAATAAGTGTGTTTTATAGAGTCAGATTTACCTTTTAAGGTATAAGTGTACTGTTTATGTGCATTAAAGGGTACAACCGCTATATCTGATGCCTTTAATTTCTTGTATACAAACATCGGATATCATTTTTAGTAGTCAATTTTTACTTTTATTAAGCTTTCTTTTGTAAAATCTTTTGCTAGTGGTTTACTTAATTTAGCTACAGCTAATAAATCCCCATTTTCATTATATAAACCAACTGTTGTAATATATACTGTTGGTTGGTCTGCCATAGATTGGAATCTTAGATTTCCTTGAGTATCTATAAAAGAGGGATTTGTTGTATAATTAAATTCGCTGTTTTTAACTCTTGTAAAATAATATTGAGAGGTAACTTTTTCTTCACTATCACAAATAAAGTTAGATCCATATTGGATAGCATTTAATAGCTTATGAATATTAAAACCAGGTGAATTTATAGTATGGTTGGGGGTTAAATTTGTTGTGAAATTTGCATTTGTACTTCCTCCTAAATTAGCTGATAAAGCTGAAGGATTTAAAACAATAAAACCAGCATCAGGATAAAAGAAACCATAAGATCCTAATTGTTCATTTCCTATTCCTGCTGATAGGTTACTTTTTTGTGGGGATATTGCTTGGCCACTTGAACCCGAAACTATATCATATTGTCTTCCACACATAGTCATTTTTGCTGAACCTGTAGTTGTAACACTATTATCAGTTAATTGAATTAATGCTCCTGTGTCTGATTCTCCTAAAAATAAATTAAGTGTTCCTGGTTTTAAATTTTGTTTATAATTTTTTCTTTCAATATTAATTACCCAAACATCTTGTGGTGTAAAACCATTGAAATTAAATTCTTGTAATTCATCTCCAAAAACTAATTGTCTATAATGGCTGTAATTCCATTTAGTAGCACTATAACCAAATGATCCTGTGTCATTTGTAAAATCTAAAGATCCTGAACCATCTCTGTGACCATATGCTATTGAGTATTCTTTTGAACTAGAAATAGATCCTGTATGCATGTTATAAACATCCATGAAAAAATTACCTTGGGATGAAGGTAATGTTTGGTCTGATTGCATAGAGGATGTAAAAGCTGTTCCTAAATTATTTGTGTTATCAGCCCATGTTGAGGTTGATATTCTTTTAGTATCAATTACTATATCTTCTGAATTAAATCTTATTAATGTTGACATTCTTTATTATTTTATTTAAGGAATATTCCTGTTTCTCCTTGACTTCCTTTGGTTGCTATTACTTCTTTTGAAATTTCAACTGGAATTGTTGTTCTAGCTCCAGAATCAATACCTTCTATAGTAATAGTAGTAGATAATTTTGTATTAGATCCAAACAATGATGTACTATTAATAGCACTTAAAGTAAAAGACATACCTTTCATAGTTTCACTTAAAGCAGAATCACTAAATGGTCTTCTTCTTGTTACTTTTCCTTTTTGTCCTACTCCTACAAATGATTGCATTAATCTTCTATCTGCAATTGTAGCCATATACCCTGAAGGTTCTTTTAGATTAGCTACACCTCCAAAATTAAGAGTAGTTGGATTCACATTTGTTGTTGAACCAAGAGATAATTGAATTTTAGACACATTAGCTGTTACAATAGGTAATTTAGTTGTTCCTCTTGGTAAAGTAACTAATTTATGAACCATAATGTTGTTTTCATCTGGAAATGCTTCTAATAATGTTCCATTTTCAATAGCTTCTCCCGCAAATTGTGATCCGTTAGGATGAAATTCATTAAATAATGAATAATCTATTTCATCATCTGCTAATGCAAATTGTGTTACTCTGAAAGAACCATCATTTCTAGCTAATAATTCGCGTCCTCTTTTAGTTAAGACTGCGTCTACTATAACTTGTGTGTTGTCTAAATATCCCATTGTTTTTATTGTTTATTATAAATATAATGTTTTTTTGTTTCTTAATAATCTTTACCCTTTATTCTTCTTTTTAATTTGTAAAACCATCCTCTTCTTTTTCTTTTCTTTAATTTTACTCTAGGGGGTAAATAAGTTCCTTTTTTAATTGATCTATCTTTATATTTTGGTGCTTTTTCTTTTTCAATTAAACCTGCTTTACTTAAATAGTAATCTAAATTTGCTTTAATTCTAGGATTTAAAGTATCGGGTATAAGTATAAATCCTTTTTGGCCTACGCCCTGTGGTAGGTCTACTCCCTTATTTATGTCTGTTAATATAAAATTTGGTTTTTCTTCTGATTTAGAAATAGTCCATTTATTTAAACCTGGCCATCCTTTTCTTTCTCTAAAGTCTATATATTTAGTTCCTGTGTAAAAATGTCTATAATTATTTCCATACATGTAAGCTGTCCAAACAGCTGCACTATTATATACCCAACTTCCATTTGTACCTCCTGTCCCATTAGGATCGTTTTGTCCCCCATTTCCATCATTTATAAATTGTATTCCACTAGTATCTCCTACTTCTACAAAAGGAGATCCATTCATAAATCTAGGAGCATTAATACCCCCTGCATATAATCCACCTATGGGACCATATCCACTCATTATTCCCTGATAATCTGGTCTATTTGTGTCTTGTTTAGTCCAAGGATTACCTGTATCAGGATTAATTGGATTAGCTAAAGACCAAGACACTGCTGGTTCAGAATAATCATACCATCCCATTCCTATTTCTGCTGCATCCCCCATTCCGGCTAATAAATTATGTGCGTTTCTTACTCCTACTTTTTCGGGTGTATTAGAATACATCATGCTTCCAAAAGTAACTAAAGGTCTAACATAATTTAAATAATAACTATAACTCCCTACGTTAGATGGATCTCCTGAAGTTGCATCTGCATAATTTAAAGAAGGAGTTCCAGGATATCCTGGTACGTTTCCATCTCTACGCTCTAAGTAAGGGTGGTCTTCTCTATGAAAACTTTGATTAAATGATTTATCAACAAATTTAGCTTCATTAAGTGTTAAAATATATAAATCATCTTGTTTATGGCATTCATCCATAAATATTTTCATACTTGATGTAACATCTCCAGCACAACTTTCAGATACCCACTTTATATTTTTTTCTCCTCCTTTACCAAACCACCAATCTGCTGATGGGTTTTTGTCATTTATTTCAAATGTTCCTGATAATACTCTTCCTAACATTTTAGTATTAGAACTATCTGCAGACATACCTCCTACTGGTCTATGTACTGGAAGAAATTTAAAAGTATAATATCTCATACCTCCTGGTAATGGATCTAATCCAAAAAAGTTACTTACTCCTGGACCTGAATTCCAACTACCCTCAATTCCTTTTTCTTGGTGTTTAGGAAAATCTAATTCATTTCTTCCAAAATCCATACCTGCTCTTTTAAAACCTCCAGAAAAGAAACCACCTTCTCCTCCTCCAATATCACTAGCTAAATAATAATAACCACCATCATTAGCATCAACTGGAGCTTTTCTAAATTGAGCTCCCTCATTTATTTTTTCAGAACTTCCATGAGGGAATAAAGCTGGATTAGAGGTACCAACATGACCATGTCCAGTACTTGATAGATAACTTCCTCCGTTTAATTCAAAGTTTCTTCCTGTTCCTGGATAATGTCCTGAGGATGTATGATGAGCTGATTCTGTTGTGTAAGATGCTATTTCTGAAAAGTATCCTCTATTCCAATGTACACCATAACTTGATCTTAAATTATTTTCTTGATCATAATCTAATAATTTCATTCTAAAATCTGTAGACCAAGGAAAAGTAGACTGCATTAAATTTTGGAATGTTCTGTCTTCTCCTTCTGATTTTATTTCTTGTACAAAGAAGGAATCATCAGTAGAATTAAATATATAAGCTTTTTCTAATTTAAGGTATGAAAAATCAGGACCTGGTCCTGGGAATACATCACTTTGTTGATAACCATACACTGTATTTCCAAAGAATACTGCATTTGAATAATTTTCAATTACTGGTGTTTTGCCATAAGTTAAATCTCCATCTGATTCTCTTTCAGGAATAATTGCTGATCTAGAAACAAAAGTTTGATTATAACCCCATGTTGAATCAATATTAAGTTGAGCAACACCATTTACTGGAGTTCCATCTATGTCTACATAACTAAAAGGACCTTGATGAACATATTCTCTTTCTTCATATCTAATTTGATATTCTGAAGATAATCTATTATTTCCTGTTACCTGTTCATTTTGTCCTGGATCTATTCCTAAAAAGAAAGGACCCCCATTTAATCCTTTAGGATCTATTGGGTTTAATTTTATATGAGTAGGAATTAAGTCAAAAGTAGATTGTTTTCTTTCTATTTTTTCTGGTTCTTGAGTATATGAGTTTATTTTGTAAAAAGAAGTTGGTACTAAAGGTACATCATATATTTTAGGTCCAAAAGGTGGATAAGGTAAAGATTTATTTGCTTTTTGATAAGTTTGATCTGTTCCTGCAGCAGTAGTTGCTCCTCCGGGTCCACAAGATTTTGGTGGGTATTGTTCTCTACCTGCATAATCTTTAAATTCTGATTGCCATTGACAAGATCTTTGAGTTATTCCAAATAATGTTGTTGCAATACCATTATCTATTCTTTTTTCAAAAGGATTACCTACTTTATATGTGTTATTTAAAGTTACATTAAAAGAAGAAGTTAATATAAATTGTAATCCATCTATACTGGTATCTAAATTAGGATTTTGAATAGGACCTATTTCTTTTCCTTCATCCATTTCATCTGTATATTCATTGTAATATAAAGATCTTAATTTGGATCCTTCCCATCTTGCTCTAGTCCAACCTTTTTGATTTAAAAGACCATCATTAAAACATACATTATAAAATTTACCAAATGTAGGTACAGGTTGTACACTAGGATTAGCTGGTGGTGCTGGGGGTGTAGGTGTAGTTTTTCCTGGAGAAGTACCTGGTATATGAACAGGATCTCCTGTTGGAGGGTTGACTGGATCTCCTGTTGTATTAACAATTACATCAGGGAAGCAATCTATAGAAGATGTTTGATATATTGTTGTATTTGTAGGTGTAGTAGGAGTAGGAGGGATTACACCTGTGTATTCCCAATAATTTTTACCAAAATCCCAACTCCACCCCGCAGGAGGTGTTGATTCTCTATTAGTTTGGCTTCCCCAACTATTATTCCATACGTTTTGTGGTACCTGTGCCATTTATTATTGTTTTATATACATATATATTTTTATTAACTACTATAACTACTTCCTCCACTTCCCCCACTAGTTGTTGTTGTTGATGATTTTTGAACGCTAACAGTTTGAGTACCTTTTATTGATACACCAAGTCCTGATCCTTTTGAGGGATTAACTGGATTTATTCCTACCGTAGGATTTATACCTGGGTTTGTAGGATCATTACCAAAATTAAATTGTGGTGGTTTAGATACATAATAGTATTCTTTACTAACTATACAATCTACATAATTACCATATAATGGATCAAAATTGTCATATAAAGTAATATAAGGATTACATTCATCTGAAGTATATTTGCTTTGACTCATGTATAAATTATCACTTGCTGTTAGAGCTCCCATCCAAGGGAAATAATTTTCATTTACTTTATCTGATATATTAATACATGCTTCGTAGTGTTTAACTTCTCCTTCTAAATCTAAATAAGGTAAAAGATGAGCTTCTTTTTCTAATCTTTCAAATGTTGGTATTTGTCTTGCAAATTTTTGTCTTTCTAAATAATGTGGTTCAATTAATAAACCAGTTTTTAAATTAGCTTTTGCTGGAACAAATTGTTCTACCATTTTAAATAAAGTATGATCTATATATTGAATTAATTTTATATAATCAAAGAAATTTTGTCTATAGCTATTTAAATATTTTTTAAAGTATTTTAACTTTAGTTCTTCTAAATCTGGGTATTCTGCTAAACTTTGGTGTGTTGGATCTCCTATATAATCATCCATTCTAAATGCTCCTAAAGTATAAACAATATCTTCATTTATTTCTGCTTGTGGTGAGAAAAATACTCCTAAATCATTATAATCTAAAGGTTGTCTGTCTAATGTAGATGTTTCTGTTTTTATATCAAAAGATAATATACTTCTATCTATAGATCCCGAATCTATTCTGACTTTTTCACTTGTAGTAGAAATACCTACAGTGTCTGGTGTTAAATGTCTATGAGTTTCATATACTTCACTAAATGATTGACTTGTAATAGAACTAGATATACTTGAAGATTCATATAAACTAAATGATGGGTGTGGATTGAAATTTTGAATTATTCCTAACCCATTATTATTATAAGAAGCAGAATCTACTTTATTATTACTTCCTAAAGGTAATCTTAAATGAACATTTTCCCAAGATGAACTAACAGTATTACCTGCATATTGAAAAGGATCTAAAGCATGTTTAGTAAGAGTATCATGTGTTAAGAAATCTTTAACATGGTATTTAATTTCTTGTAAAGATCCTGAGTATGTAAAACTATTTACACTACCACTTGTATTACTATTAGTAGGAACCCCACAAAAATATGCTGTTGATGCTGGAAGTGTATTATTAGCTAAATTATAAGCGGTATCTCCAAAAGATGCTGCTCTTTCATATTCACTAAAAGTAGCTGAAGCTGTTAAATGGGTAACATGACCTAAGAAATTAGATTGATATGCTCCAAAATATACTTCACTATTACTTCCTGATTCTCCTTTTGTTCCTATAAATATATTCCAAAAGGCTCCATTATAAACAGGGAATATATCTGTACTTCCTACTACTGATCCATTTTTATATAAATCTAATGAACCAAAGTTTCTAAAATCATCCGAAGAAGAAACATCACTACCTGTGTATGGTCTTAATATTAAGTGAGGAGTTGTTTGTGGTTGTGATTCATTATATAAACTAAATAAATGTGAAGCTGTTGGTATTGTTATAACAGGATCACAACATGCTTCTAAAGATGAATATTCTGGTTTGTCTAATCTGTGGGGTTTAATTCTAAATTCTACCATTTTAGCAGAACTTGAAGGAATTATATCGAAAGTACTAGCGGAAACAAAATTAATAATTGTTTCATAAGTATCTGCTGAACATTCACATCTACTACTAGATACTTCTCCTGCTACTAAACATCCTACTTCTATAGACGATGATTCAGGACAACAAATGCATGATTCAAATTCTATGTCTCCATCTAATGATTCTCCCCCCGTTGTTTCAGGAATACAAACACAAGCTCCTCCGTCTATTTGTCCATATAATGGTATATTTCCTGCTGTACTTTGTGTTTCTTCCGTTACTATAGGATCTCCAGGTATATCTTCACAATTAGCTGCTTGGTAATTAACTATAATATTAGCGCTATAAGTTATTTCTAAAGTAGAATTAAAATAATTTAATATATCTGTTATGTCATCTTGATAAGTAAATATATCTACTTGTTGTTGTGTTGATCCTGTTGTTGTTTCATTACAAGGACAAGTTTCTACTTTTGTTTTAATTGAATATCTAACTATTGTTCCCTCATATCTTGGATGGTTACTTTCTAAAGTATTAATTGTATTTAATACTTGGGCTAAAGTCATTGTATTATCAAACTGATTTGCATCGCCTTCAGCATTACAAGCTGCATTTAAATGACCTAGGAAACCATCCCAATCTTGAGCTGTTGGTGATGCTTGATTAGGAGTTCCATTTTGGGGTTGAGTCATTATAGTTCCAAAATACCCATTTTGAGCAAACTGGGTTGTTCCTGTGTCTAAAAAAGATTGACAAACTAATTGGAATTCTTTAATATATCTTTGTGCATTTGTAGCACATGAATGTCCTGCAATAGGTGATGTTGTATCTTCAAAGAAATAATTTGCTGCTGTCTGACTAGGAGCATTATCAATTAACCATTGAGTATGAGAAGCAACTGTTCCTGCAGGAGAGGTAGTAGATTCAAATATTTCATAAAACATTGATTGTGTTTCATTTGTATTGCCTGTTATATTTGACCACGTTCCTGAATTACAAGGTTCAGTATAATTTTGAACTGTTGTACCTGGGATAGTTGTGAAACTTAAACTGTTTAAAGTATCAATAAATGTATGCCAATTAGTATAAGTACCTCCTGCACTTGAGAAGGTTAAAGAAGGTAATGATGTGAAAGTAAAATCAGTTACAAAACAATATACTCCTCCTCCTACTGGTAAATTTGTACCTGTACAATTATTATAAGGTGCTAGTGTTTCATCTAAAGTATCATTTGTAAAATAATATCCATTTAAATTTTGTCCATGTCCATTATCTATTAACCAATTTAATTGTTGTGTTGCGTTTCCTATTACATTTGATCCAGCAGCACTATTATTAAATATTTGAGATTGTGCGTCAAATATATTAATAGGTGTACCAGGAGTTGTTGTGGTTATTACTCCAGGTGTGCTTAATGTTGCTACTGAGCTTGATAATTGATTCCATGTAGTATATGTACTTATGCTAGCTCCATTATTATTTAAAAAATCAATACCTGTTAATCCATCTTCTTGGATTTTTTGATTTAAAAAAGTACTCCAACTTCCATAAAAAGTAGAATCGGATGAATATTGATTAGTTGTTGATGAAGGATCTATTAAAGCATTTTGATAAAATCCTTCAACTGTATATAAACCATATTGGTTTATTTCTGTTGAAGTAGAACCTGTACATAATATATTTACTTCTACTTCTGTTATTGTTTCTGTTATGCATAAATCTGAAGTAGATACAAATTCATCAAGATCTACAGCTAATTGTGTTGAAGACATATTTGGGAAAGATACATTAATTCCCCAACCATATTTATCTAATTCCCCAAATCCTTGATCAAAATAAGGGTTTGTAGTTTTTAATGCGTTGTAAGTAACTGTCCCACCCCATGGAGCTACAAGTCCTGCATAAATACCACCATTAAGTGTATCTACAGTTCCAGGAACACCAAAACTCATAATTGTAGATGGGGGATTAGCTAATCTTCCATCATTATTATCTCCACTAGTTATTGATGCTAGTGCTGATAATATTGTTTGTGAATATAAAGAAGTAAAATTCTTAGGGGCACTTTCATTAGGAGTTGGATACATGAAACATGCTACATTTCCTGTTGTATAATTGTTGTAAAGAGTTGTATATTCAGTCCAATCATCTTGGAAAGAATCAAAACTTGTACTTTTAGGTTCATCATCACCAAATAGAGGATCCAAATAATCAATAGTATTAACATTAGGATTAGTAGTTAAATTTCCTATAGGTCCCTCTGTCCAATCATTAACATATCTATTATCAGATTCATCTATAAAACAAATAGCTAAAACGTCTCCTGTTGGAGGTCCTAATGTTGATAAAGTATTAGAAGATGCCCATGTACCACTATATACATTTACAGTTGGATCTGCCTCCATTAAAGCTAATGTTGGTTCGATTTTATAATGGGCATTACTAAGATTTCCACCACCATTATAATACTTAGTAGTATCTCCAAAACCTTCTAACATTCCAGTTCCCCATTTTAACCATCTTTCTCTTGTTGCAAATATATGATAAACAGTTTTATTATATCCTTGGTTTTGTTGTAAATCTAAAACCCAATCATTTACAGCATTAAATGCTGTTACTTTAGCAGCATTCCCCATTGAAGTATTATCATAAAACACATATAAATCTGCATTAACAGAACAGTCTTCTTCTTCCGTTGTTATTTCTTGGAATGATTGATCTACTAATTGAAATTTTAAAGTATTTAAATTTGATGCTGCAAAACCATTTGCAGAATCAGAAATAAATTGCATGTATTCATTATAATTTGAAAATACTCCTTGTGGTTGAGGGATGGTAAATTCACCTGTAGTTGAATCAGGAAAATATTGAATTCCCGTAGTTGTTGATATTAAAGGATCTGTAAAGTTTAAAATTCCATTAGTTACTTCTACTATTATAGAATTAGAAGTATAATCTATTGAAGTTACAGTTAAAGTACACCCAGAATTATTTGATTGTATAAGAGAATCTCCTACAATAAAAGGTTCATTACCTTGGTCAAAACTAGATCCAGTTATAGATATAATTGTATTATTATTAAGTACTAAATTATTAGGACAAACATCTGCACATATACATTCATCTACTGCTATAGGACCTTCTATTTGAGATTCTAATCTTGTATCTCCTAAAGTTAAAGCATATCCTAAATTTTGACCTTCTGTTATATAATCTGTGTATTTTGAAAAAGAAGTTGAACTAATTGAAGGATTCATAAAAAACTCATCAACAGTAAATAACATGTTTCCATTTTCATCTAAACATATATTTGGATCAGTATATTGTGTTACTGAATAATCTGCACATAAAGTTTCACTTAAAACTTTTCCTAAAGCATTTTCAAATTCAATACCAGTAAATGCATTTTCTTGGACTGCTTCAGAAGTTACAACCCACCCATAATTTTGTAAACCACCATACCCATATTGTGGATCATATCCTGTAGGAGGTGAGAAACTTGTTTCATTTTGCCAACTTGAAATAGCATAAGGGTTTGTGTTAGACCCACCACTACTATCTAATGCATTAAGATATATAGCATTATTAGCAGGTGGAGTAGTTGATAAGTACTCATGGCCTGTTTCTAACATACCTGGGTTAGCTGCACTACCCGTTAGTATAGAACTCCATACATGTAAAGGAAAAGCTAATTGTGTAGTTTGAAAAACAGTTGTGCCATCTACTCCTAAATATCTATTAGATGAGGGATCTGAAAGGCTTAAACCTTCAGGAGCAGAAGGATACATAAAATTAATTAAATCTCCTTGATTTTCATATTCATTTGCTGTTCTGTCTATGTTTTCAAAATAGGTTTTAATAAATAATTCATAATCTACTCTCCAATCTTTTTGACCTTGACTAGTACCATCTTGTATTTTAGCTTGTGTTAAACCTACATTACCAAATGTTGGATTTGTTGAAGTAGATGATTGGTGGTATTGTCTTTTTCCACTATTAGATGTTTCTGAAGATTCATCATAAAAATTAAATACTAAAGCTTTATCTGTTGCATTTTGTAATGATGGAGCAGGTCCTCTCCAAGTCCATGACGTTCCTCCAAGTGATCCTGCTGAATTAGGTACTTCATCATCATACATTCCATTACCATCATTAATAACTGATTTTACAGGAACTACTTGTCCCTGAATTACTATTGTTCCAGTTTCAACAAATTGATATATTTCTTTAGATCTAGTATTACCTGTTCCATTTTTGACAAGTTTATGCCATATATGACTCCCCCCAAAGGCTTTTTCACCTCCTGTAATGTTACTTTGATTAGAATTCCAATAACCTGATACACCTGCTTGTTTTGATATATTATCATTATCACTATGAATAGTAGTAATAGAACCAAAACCACCATTTTGTAAGTGATCTCCAATATTTGTAAAAGGTAATCTAGCACAATCTAACCATCTTTCATAAGAATTAACCATATGATAAACAGTACCTGTAAAATTAGCTCCTTGTTCTGCTACCCAATTTTCCACAGTTTCTACTACATTTTGGAATACTGTTGCTGTCATTGAAGTACCATCATAAAAACAGTATATTGTTGCATCTAAAGGGCAAGTTTCTTGGAATGTTTGGGTTAAACTATCTGGGTCAACAGGAAATTTAAATCCATCTACTGCTATATTTTGTATATTATTTGTTTGTTCAGAATAATATTCTAAGAAATCAACCATACCTGTATTTCCGGATCCAGGAGTAGGAAAACTACCATCAGATGTTAATGGATTTGTTATTAAAGTTTTATGTTGGCAAGATCCTTCAAAAGATCCTGTAATTAATGCTGCTGTTAAATTTGAAAAATTAGTAGGAGGTGTTTCAATACCATGCCCATCTACATTTAATTGATTTACAAATGTTTGATAATTAGTATATAAAACAGTGTCTAAAGGTAATATAGATTGGTCTTTTCTAAAACCAACAACTCTTCTAATAGGTAAACCATTAGATCCTATACATTGATCTTCTACAAAAGTTCCCCAAGGTAAAGGTTCGTCTGATTCAAAATAGTAATCATCTATATTTTGACCATAAAAACCATTATCAAAATCAGTAAAATAATCTACAAAATCTGCTGATGTTTCAAATGATCCATTTCCTTCTGGATTAATAACCATTCCATCACAAGAGCCTGTTGTAGTTGTTATTTCTGTTTTTTCACAAAGTCCAGTACACTCATTAAATAAATAACCTTCTGGACATTCATTTGTTTGTGTATTAAATTCTCCTCCCCCACATGTTGTGCTTGTAATAGAATTAATAGTAATTGTTACGTCAGCTTGGTCAAATTGTTCTGTTCCTAGAGTGCTATAAAAATGCACTCCTCCTTGATCTACTACACCTGGTGTATGTAAGTCAGTTGCTGTAAAAGTAACATTAAATGTATCATTGTTGCAATTAGTTCCTCCATTAAACATCTCCTCAATATAACAGCTACCTAGAGTAGTAGTAGTTCCTCCCCAATTGTTATTTGGATTTCTATCAAAAAGTAAAAGTCCTTTACTAGAATTTGAACCATCATTACTAATTGTATAATTTATAGTATATTCACATCCAATAACTAAATTATGAAAAGAATTTATCCATCTTCTCCAATTAGGATAAGCAGGATCGTTAGTGTTTGTACTAGTTGGATAATTATTTTTAATGGTCATTTGGTTTGGACCATCTACTTGCCAATAATCTGTGTCTCCACTACCTATAGTAAAATCAACATAAGGTGTAAGTTGATTAGGACCTGGATCACTAGTAAATATGATATTGTTTTTATAAGCGTCTTCTAAATCAGTGTATGTTATGCCATTTAATGTAATACCATTATTATCTATGTTTTGAAAATCAGCATCTGAATTAAAAGTACCTATTGGGAAAGGTCCTACTATATCACATCCAAAGGATGCTACATTTTCATCATTTTTTCCTTCTAAAACTATTGTGTTATCTCCTGCTATTAAATTTACTTTATAAACCCACCAATAATTAAAATTACTAGTTGAACTTGTATCTTTTTCAATTAACATTTCACCATTTACAGCAAATCTTATTCTATTATCTCCTGCTAGACCTATTAAATATTCTCCATCAGCAGGTACATTTATACATTTTGAAAATCCTATCCATTGGTTTGTAGGATTCATTAAAGTGTTATTTCCTAACCATGGATTAGTTCCATCCCAAACTCCTATATTATTTAACCTTCCATCATTTTGACTAGTACCCCCAAAATAAGTGTTTGACTGATCAATATTATATGTAGTAGTTGTTGTAGTATCTGAATAAAATTTTACTCCAAACTTTCCATAATTAGAATTTTGTGCTCCTTGTCCTAAAGGTATACTAGAATTAACTGTTGGTAATTGAGTTAAAACATTTGATGTAGTAATAGTACCTGTTGTAAATTCATTACACCCACAAGATGAAGATGCAGGAAAATGAGTTATAATATCTGATGCTTTTAATTCAGACCATTTTGTATCTACATTTATTCCTGGTATGTTTGAATTTATTATACCATCAGCATTTAACGCGTTAATAAACGTGGTATAATTGGTATAACACGCGTCACTTGTGCTTGACACATCACTACAATTAGAACTACAATAATTTAAAATTTCGCTTGGATCTAAATAACCTTGTTTATTTGATGCCTGAATAGTTGTACTAGTTACAAAAATTTGGTTATTAGGATGTGAAAAAACATAATCACTATTAGTAGGACCATAGTTGTAGGCATTACCATCGGAAGTTACGTAAGCACTTCCATCATAAATGTGTGTGCCTGCTGCATAAGGAATTGCTTGGGCTAAATAATTATCATAAGTAGAATCTCCAGTAGATCCTTGAACTATATAATCTGTAAATTGTGTAGTAGTAACACTAAAAGATAAATTAGCACCATCTACATAGAAGTCTAAAACTGCACTACAAGAATTATTAGATGTTGTTACTATTTCTCCTCCTGTTGAGTCTGTACCCCCTATAAGCCCACTTGCTGTTATAGACATAAATGCGGCATCTCCCCCCATATTAAGGGCAGAACCTTGTATAGGATTGTTAGTATTAGATCCTGTTACTACTGTTGTTATTTCTAATGCATATCCATCTCTTTGAGGGACTGAGTCTAAATTTATAGCATTAAAATTGGGGTTGGCATTTATTGCATTTGTAAGATCTTGACCTATTGAATTTACTGAACCTCCTCCTGTTAAAGTAAAAGTATGAGCAGTACCATCTGCTGATGTTAATATTACTGTTTCTCCATTATATAAACTATTATTTCCCCCAACTGTATTAGGAATAGTTATTGTACCTACTGCTGTTGTTCCTGGAGAAACTGTTGTTGGAGTTACTATTGTTTTTATATTTACACAATCATCTGCTTTAAAACATTCTATAACAAATAAACCATAATCATTTATTCCTTTACATTGAAATTCCCCTAAATATAAAGGAATAGCTGACGGAGTTAGTGATTCAAAACTATATAAAGAGATATCTATATCAGTATATCCATTTGTTACGTCTGTAACAAAATCCATAAATTCTGCTTCATCCTGAAATAATCCATTATTTATTAGATTACCTGATCCATCTGCTGCTATTCCGTTTTCTATTAATGTTTTACTTGAACATGTATTAATACCAGGTATAACTGTTGTAATTGATGTTGAATTGTTTATTCCTCCTCCTGCATTAAAATCTACTTTTGTTAAAAATTCAACTTCAGGAAATTGTTGTGGGTTACCACAAGCTGGAGTTAATGTATCTTCAAATAATGTACCTTTTATTTCTGTATTACCATCTATACCTTGTAGATGTTGGGTTATCATTATTTCAATATCTAAATTGTATTTTTCATGAGCAGGATCATATAAATCTTCTCTTACAAAAACAGAAGCTGAAAATAATGTATGTGCGTCTATAGCTCCTGCTAGACTTTGAGCTGTTTCTAAACCACTTTCTCCATGTAATATAAAATCATAATTAGAAGTAAAAGTATGAACAGATAAATCTGTGGCTGTTAATTCTACTGTTTTAGGAAAAGGTGCATTAAATAAATCTTTTACAGCTCCTATAGAAAATATTATTTTACCCTCTGATCTATTTGGTTTACTTTCTACTGTTCCTGTGAATAAAGAAGAAGAAGATGCCCATGGTGCTTTTATGAAATATCCTTCTAAATCTGAACTTCCCGCTAGGGCTCTTGAGAATTTTTCATAATTAAATGTTTTATAAGTAGTTTCATCTGTTGTAGGTCCTCCATATTCTTTTATATTTAATATGGTTTCAGGAACCCCATAACAATTCATAAGAGCTTTTATTCCTCTTTCTGTTCCTTTTGTTTTTAAAAGATAAGGTAAATTATGATATAATCTTTTCCAAACTTCTTTTGTAATATCTCCTTTAGGCATTGAACTACCTCCATTATCACATGTTACTAAAGAAGAAGTTATCATAGTTTGTCCTTCAGGGGCTTGATATGTCCCAAAAGAACCAGCCTTATTTGCAGAAGTTCCTATTATATATTCAAATAATTCTTCATTTTCAAATTGATCAAAAGCTTTTATTCCTAAACTGCTTAAAGCAGTAAATACTAAATCTTTTGAAATACCTTTTTTAAGAGAACTATTAGCATTTCTAATTTCTGTAATGTGATCTATATATAACCATATTTGGTCAAAATAATGACCAACCATATTTGTAAAGGTTACATAATTTTCATTTTCTTCTCTTTCAGCAATATGTTCAGGTATTGTTCTAATTAAACTATGTTTATTAGCTCCATCAAATCTAGAAGCAGATAATATTTGTCCTCCATAATCTATATTTAATTCATTTGTACTTCCAAACCATTCAACTGCTTCTGAGGAAGTAGTAGGTCTTAAATTATAAGGTTTAAGAAATACTTCACAGTCAGATAATCCTACTTGAAGCCAATAAGAATCTGGTTGTAAAGTAGAACCTGTTACTTGTAGAGTTCCTATACCAAAATCAGGTACTTTAGGCCATGCATATGGATGAAATTCATAATATAAAAATCTTTCATAATTATCAAAATTACTTTTTATTTTTGATATTTTAGATTCAATTAAATTTTTATTACCTGTAACTGTAGCAGAACCTGATATACTACCTTGGATTGTATTTATTTCATCTATTTGTCTTTGGTATAATTCTAATAGTTCTAACTTATATTTAAAGTTTTTTAATCTTTCTTCAGCACTACCAAAATGTGTAAAATTTTCAAAATGGAATCCTGTTTCTAAAGATCCTGTAGATGTATTTGTATAATCTATAGATAATTCTATACTCCCACTTAAATGGTTTAATACTGTGTATAAAGAAGATGAATTTGTATTAGAAACAAAATCATTAAAATTTTTATATTTAGAAGGTATAGAATCATTTAAACGTGTATCTATTCTAAAATTAGGTCCTTTTATATCAATACCAAACTCTGGTAAATCAGGTTCCCCTAAATCTATAGAAAATTCTATTGGTTCTACTATATCTTCTACTATTCTAAACTTTTCACCTACTTCTAAATCTAAAGGTAAAGGTTCATATAATTTAATACCTATTTCTCCCTCTTGGTATATAATATTTGTTGCTAAAACATTATTATTTTCTCCAAAATTTAAAGTAAAATCTCTAAAAAAATTAGTTGATGCTAATCCTCTTGTAAAATCACCAATATGTTTTTCTATATTAGCATTACCTATTTGGTCTGATATAAATTCACATTTTAATTCTAATTTAGAAGGAGATAGTTCTTTTATTATAAATACTTTATTTAAAGTATCTATTATTTTTGCTCTTTGTAATCTATAAACAACTATATATTGACCTGTTGTGTAACCTAAGTCTCCTACTTTTTTATAAGGATCTACAAATATTGTATTAGTTAAAGTAGAAGCATCGCTTCCATCATCTTCTATATTTTCAGGAACAGTATATTCTAAATAATTTTCTATAGAAGTTATATGACGACCCCCCATATCAAACATATGGAATTCAACATAATCATTTTCTCTTCCAAATTTTCTACCTACATTAAGAGGATTTAAAGATTCTGCATCTATTTGAGATATTTTTGGAATTATATTTTTATTATCTATACTCATATTTATGTTAACGGTTTCAATTTATGTATTGATTTTCCTTCCCAAATTCTACTTTTTACTCCTGGATATTTACCTGGCATAGGAGCCCATTCAAACTCTTTAAGTTTCCAATTAAATCTAGAATTTGGTTTAAAAGCTCCACCCATAAGTATAGGATTACTTAATCTTTGTTCATATAATCTCCATTGACCTGTTTCTTTTCCTTTAACTACTTTATTTGCATTGTTTACTTTAAAGGTCCAATACCAATTACCACCTGAAGACTTAAATCCTAACATCATTGCATCTATTGCTTCTTTATGGGTGTGGTTTTTAATTAATCCTGTTGGATTATTTACATACCTTCCTGGAGGGCTTTTTGGTTGTTCTTCAGCTCCATAACCTGCTGCTTCTCCCATACCAGAAGCTGCTAAATAAGCCGCTGTATTATTACCTAAACCTGTTCCTGTATTATTAGTACTATTATCTACCTGTGTTTTTATTATTTCATTATTTGTTGATGCTTTATTTTCATCTAAAAACCTTGCAATTGTATTTTGTTTAGGACCAAGTTGAGCCATTTCGTCTTTAGTAAATGTACTTCTAGCACTTTCTACACCTACTATTTCTTTTAATTTTTCAGTAGATATTTCTAAATTTTGTAAGTTTCCATCAGGATCTACTGATTCTAATATAGATGTATATCTTAATATTTGTTTTCTTAATCTAGTTAATCTTCCCCCATATGCTCTTCTTTGTATTCTAGCTTCTTCTCTTTCACCTGTATCTGATAAGTTAGTAGAATCAAATTTATATCTAAAGAATAATTCTTGTAAATATTCTTCCTTAGCTAATAATTGTCTGGTTTCTCTATCTAATGCTACCAGATAATCTTCTACAGTCGCATAATTAGAAGGATCTGCTTTAAAGTCATCTGGATCTAATTCTATTAATTTTTTCTCCTCTTCTTCTTTTCTTTTTTCTTCATCTCCATATAAATCTTCAGATCTAAATTTAGGTCCTGTTTCTAAACCTTTAATAACATCTTCTGTTACTAGAATAATAACTTCTTCGTTTGGTTCTTCAACAGAATGACCATTAACCCTTTTAAGTATATTAAATACTTCCATATTGTCAATAGCTCTTTTCTGACCTTTATCCATATAATAGACTGTAGCATTATCTGGGTGTTTAAGGAAAGAACCATTTTGAAATATTGGGTGTTCTTTATCTGAAATATCCTTTTCTGCTAGTTCTTTTTCTAATTCTACTATTCTATTTGTTAAATCTATAACTTCTTGTTGAGAGGGATCTACATAATTAGTTAAGTATCCTGAGCTTTGTGCAATCAACATTGTATGTGAATTTTCTCCTTCTTTAGGTATATCATAAAATAAACTTTGATAATTTTGAAAAAATTTAGGAACTGTTATTTGGTTTGCAGCTGTACTTTGAAAAAATTCTTCAAAATGGGTACTTACCATTTTTTTAAAATCAGAAGTTTTATACATAGGTTGTATAAGTTGGATTTTTTCTGGTACTCCTAATATTTTATGTTTATGTGAAAGACCACGTATATTATTTTCTACAACAACACCATTAGGCCAAAATCCTACATAGTCATGAGTATGAGATATACCCCCATGACTATTATTTGCCCCTGAACCATCAAGATTCATTTGGGATTTTTGTAATTCATCTGTTAATTCTGTGTCATTGTAAAAATCAGCTCCTATTAAATGAGGTAGTATTTCAACAGTATCATCTTCATATACTATAAATTCGTGTCTATGGGTTAATTGTTCAAGATTTGAACCTAATGCGACTATTGAATTTAGTGTTTGAAGATTAGCAAAAGAAGTGTATCCCCTATGTTTTATTTTTTTCATAGTGGAAGTTTCACCTTGTTGTATTAATTTAGGATCAAATCTAGCCATTATCTAACAACTTTAAAATAATAATCTTCATCGTAAATATTAATACCATCATTATTATCTACTCTAAACATTAGTTTATAATAACGTTCTGGTTGTAATCCTTCCATAAATAAATCAAAATACATACCATCACTATCAGCACTTAATTTTGTATAATTTGTATCAAAAGGGATTATTATTTCATCAGTTGTTGCATCACGTAAACCATAATAGCTAGTAGTAGGTAAATATTGTATATTTAAAAAATTTGAACTTGTTACAAAAGCTCTATCTGGATATCTTTTTCTTGTAGTTAATCTAAAACGTTGTTTTGATTTTCTTTGAAATTCTTCCTTATTATTATATAATGATAAAAATATATCTCCACTAGTTAAAGTAGTACCACTATGAGAATAAGATGAATCATCCCATTTAAATGTTAATTTTGGTGGATAAATCGTATGTGTATCTACAGAAAAATATTGTAATTCACCAAAACTAGCCGATGCATCACATTCTGTAGCGTCTGGTTTTTTTAATAAAAAACCTTCATTTTCTATTCCTGTTGGGTAAGTAGCACCTTGATAATAACTTGCAGAAAAGAATTTTACTAAATTGGTTACATTTATGTCTATATCTAAATTATCTGCGTTTGAAAAAGAAGTTTCTGCTATAAAATTAGCTCCTGTCCACCAAGTTCCTCCTCCTGATGTCATAAATTCACAAGAAGAACCAGTAGAATTAGATGCGAAACTTGAAGTTGTCCATTTTGCTCTAGCGCTTGAACCTGTGTCTGTTCTCATTTCCCAAGTTACACCATTAGATGATGAGGGATTATTTTTAAATCTACCTGTACCCTCATCCCATGATTGAGAAACGGCATAAACTTGTATTATATGGTTTGTATGTAATGATTTATGTTCCGCGGCGAATACTTCTAAATGTGTTTTAAAATCGTTTCCATTTAGTTTAGTTTCTATAACATCTTTAATTTCTGTGTTTTTAAATTTAATTAAAAATCTAGAAGGGTAATATACTTCTTTAGATGAATCTTTTTCTTCTAATAATTCTAATATTTCATCTTTACCAGTATTTAGTCCTAATCGGTCTGGATGACTATATATTGTTGCGTCTTTTTCGGGAAATATAGAGTAATATGCCATTTTAGTATTGTGTTATTCTTCCTTTAATGTCTTCACTAGGAAATCTTATTTCAAATATACTTGGATCTAGTGAAGGATAAATAATTCCTTTTAAGGTAGCATCGTCAAGATCATATTTGTAAGGAGAATAACCTTGTATTTCATTTGCTATGTTATTTAATCTTACATCTACTACTGATTGTACTCCTTTTACTGCTCCTATGTTATTAAATATTTCAGATTTTATTATAGGTTGGTTTACTTGCCATTTATCTATTTTAAAATAATCTTTTAATTCTTCTATACAATTAAATAAAACTTCTTGATTATTGAAATTTTTAAAAGTTACTATTTCAAATTCTAATTGTATGTTAATATGATAAGCATCTTTTATATTAATAGCATCAGTTAGCATTCTATGTTGTTCTAAGTAGGTTGCTAAATTAGTCTTAGTAGCTTCATTTAAAGTTGTTAGTTGTTTATTTTTATTATAACCTAAAACATATAAATTTAAAGCCATAGGATTAGGTATTCTACCAGGACTTGAAACTAAAGGAGAAATTTGATCATCTTGTGTTATATATGCTTTAGCTACTCTACCAAATTTAGGAGGCATAGATAAAGTTCTAATTAAATAATCTTCTTTAGTTACTGTTCTGTTTTGTGCTGCAAAAGATGCCATTGCATTTTGTCTTATATCTTCAATAGTATCTCCAGATCCTGCTCCAGTTGCTGCTTCTTCATTATTTACTGTTAAAGAATTTTTTACATATTCTAATACACTTGCATTTAAATTAGTATTATGTTTTATGTCTATTTTTCCAAATTGATTAATAGTTCCCGCAGTTACATTAGCTCTTATTCCTTCTTTATTACATTTATAATTTACTGTTAATGATGTATTTACGGGGACTATTCCATAGGTACCTGTGTATAAAAAATTAGAAGGATCATATGCAAAATCTAATTTTGATCTTCCATCTTTAATCATTAAACCTATATTATCAGGATTAGGTATTATTTCTTCATCTACTACACTATTTTCTCCTGCCCCAAATTGTATTTGAAGAGAATTATCAGACAATAATCTAGTAACATATCTTCTTGGTACTTTTTTTACTTTTAATAAATAAGGGGTTTGAGCATTAAATCCATGCAATTCAGGATCATTACTAGCAATATTTTCTACAGCATCAAATGTTATATCTTGTGCTAAGTAAGGAACTTCTGTCCAATTATTACCATCTGAATCTACTATTGAGTCAATTCCTATTATACCTGAATCTGTTATGTCTAATGTTAAAAATTTTTCAAATGAATTTATATCAAAAGTTTCTGTTTTAATAGTACCTGAAGATGCTTTTGTTTTCTTTTTTAATAAATAATATTCGGGTTTATTTGTGACAGTATCTATTTGATATACAGAAATTTCAGTAGGTTCAAATTCACTATCTATTTTAAAATTAACATCTTTATCACTAGTAAAAGTTGCTCCTTCACTAGATATAAATTCAGTCCCCGCTTTTATTTCTAAAGCATAATCCATATCAGGTTGATGATCATTGGATACCTTAGCAGGAACTAATTGAAATAGTTCTATTTCTACATTAGCTGTATTTGTTGCTTTGGGTCTATATCCTAAAGAATAAGCTAAATTAAATAGATTTTCTTTTTCTTTAGCTAAAGCAAGAAAATTTTCTTGTAATTGTGTATTTTGATAAAAAGATAAAACATCTCCCACATAAGCTGCCATTTCCATAAACATCATTCCAGGAGAAGCGTCTGAAAAATCGTTATATGTTTCAGGAAAATAGTTTTGAGAATATTCTATTAATTGAGATTTAAAATCACTAAAATCTTTATTTAGATATTTAATATCTTTTTCTTGAGTTTTATTTGATGTTTTTGAATATGCCATTTTTAATAAAAGTTAAGTTGTATTGCATCTTGTTGGTCGTTTGCTACTAAGGCATATCCTATTGATAATCTTAATTGATGTATTTCAGGAGAAGTATTTTCATTTACTCTTTGTATATTAACATTTAATATTTCTACTTCAGGGATATATTGTAAAGTACTATCTATTATTCTATTTTGTAAAGATTCTTGATCTATTACGTTTTCAAATATTAAATCTCTAACTCCTATTCCAAAATCAGGATTCATAAGTCTTTCCCCAGGAGAAGTTAACATTAAATTAATTAAATTACTTTTTACTTGTTCTTTAGTAGTAAAAGATTGATTAAAAACAGCATACCCATCAAAAGGAAGAGTAACTCCTATTGCTACTTTATCATTTTCTTTTAGATCTAATGGATCTATATTTATAATTCTTCTATTTCTTGGAACTATTGCCATTTATTATTTTCCTTTCTTTTTATCTATTGCTTTCATTAAACCACTATAATCTCTTGTAACTGCATCTGCTACTTCTGTAGGCATACCTGCTGTGTCCGCTGGTAAAGGAGCACCTGTTGAAAAAGGTCTTGCTAAACTTGCAGGAGATGATTCTTCTGTTCTTGTATCTCCCCTTGCTGTTTCATTTAATAAATCGTTTAATGCTGAATTCTTTGTAAAGTTTTGTGGTTTAAATTGTTTACCCATAATCTTTTCTTTTAAAGAATTTTTTGTTTTTGGTGAAACTTCAACCATTTTTTCTTTATGTTCTATGATAGTTGGTTTTAATTCATCACGTAAATCCTCCTTTAGTGATTTGATTTCTCTACGTAACGCATAATCAATTTCTTCCCTAACTACTTTTCTAATTAAGTTTTCAAATGTTTTTGCTTTCATGTTTTAATTGTTGTTTGTTATAAATATAAATTAAGTTTATTTTTTATTAATAATTACTAATGGTTATATTCTAAATTAGGTCCTCTCATTTCCCCATAATGTCTTACTAAACTATTAAATTCATCATCATCTATTCCAAAATCAAAATTATCTGATTCTGTTTGTAGAGATGAAGGATCTATATCTAGTAAATCTACTGCTTCATTAAATCTATCATATCCTATTGTTTGAAAATCAGCATTATAAGTATATTCAATAAATTCAGTATTACCGGTATTTGCTAAAGTTCCTAATATGTCTTCTGGGGTTTTTCCATCATCTAACATAGCTGCTATACTAGCATAATTATTATTTACACCTGTACCCTGACCTAGCCCATTTTCTCCTGTTTCTTCATCATTATTGATATTATCATTAGATAACATACTATTTTCTTGAGATAAGGCACATTGTGATATAATAAACATATAAACCATTTCTAATATAGCTATTATTCCTGCTATTATTCCAGCTAATACTGCTAGTGCTGCTGCTATTTTTGCTAATATTTTTGCTATTGGGTTTATAAATTTTTTTAACATTTTTTTTATAAAATCTTTAGCATTATTTATAGCTTTTTTCCATTTATTTATTTGATATTCTGCTTTAGATATTAATCGAGAAATTACATCTATAGCACCTCCAGTACCTGTTCCTCCTAAAAATTTAACTACTATTTTTACAATTTTTACAACTATATTTAATATTTTAATTATTACATTTAATATAGTAATAATTACATCTAATATGGATATTAGGGCTCTTAAAGCAGCTAAAGCTGCTGCTAATCCTGCTATTAATGCCGCTGCTTTTAATGCTATATTTTGTAATTTTTTTAAATTATTTTTTATTTTATTATATTTAGCTTCTAATCTTTTTTTATTAGCAGGATCACAAGCTTTATTTTTCATTTGTTCCATTATTTGGTCTTTAGTTGGTACTTTTTCTTTAACTTTTTGTACTTTTCTTTGACCTTCAGCCTTAACCTTACTTTTTAGTCCTCCTAATTGGCCTTTAACTAATGTTTGTATTTTTCCTAATACTGCTTCCATTATACTGTAAATACTCTTTTACTAGATATTTCACTAGTGTCTACTTGAAATTTAAATTGTTCATCCCCATTATAACTATAACCTATTCTACTTGCTAGTGGTTTTATGTAATTCTTTTTGAATTTAGTAATAGCACCTTTAAGTACAGGTGAAGGAACATCTCCAGCTGAATCTTGATTTTCATTTCCTTCTAATATGTCTGTTAATTCATCTAAAGCTTCTAAAAGATCTTTTAACCATCTTTCAGTTGTTTCTCCTAATAAAACAGGTTCCGTTGGTAGTTTATCATTTTCTTTTAACCCTAATACTATTTTAGGTGTATTAACAATAAAATAACCTGTATTTCCTGTGTCAAAATGGATACTTTTATTGCAACTAAAAGATATACTATCGTTAGCAAATACTAACACGCTATCTTTTTTAGACTGCAATACTACTCTGTCTGTATTTATTATTACCTGTTTACCTTGATAAGCAAAAGGTCTGTCTGGTATTTTTCCTATTTCTATATTTTGATTTGCCATTTTCTAATAATTACTTTTGGTTTTCTTTCCTATATTAGCAGCAGTTAATCCGTGTTTTTTCCATCCTGTAGTTTTTTCTATTCCTTTTTTTCCTGTTGCTCTTAATCCTGCGTCTTTAGCATTTTCTAAATAGAATCCTGTGCTTGTATTTTTTCTACCTCCTTTTACTATGTAATAATCTCTATCATGAAAATCATCTGGATGTGAATGTAAAGGATTATTAGGATCAGGAGCATCTAAAACATATTCTAAAAACGTAGGAGTCCACCACCAAGGACATGCTTTTGCAGCTACTTGATTATGTCCAAAAAATTTAATGTCTGGATATCTTTTAATGTAAATGTAAATTAATTCTTTTATTGCAATTAATTGTTTATCTGTAACTGTACCATATCCTACTGTGTGACTAAACCTTCCAGATCCTAAACTTTTCCAATTCTCTTCATTGGCTATAATTCCCATTCCTTTACTTACATCATGAACTCCATATACATATTCTTTATATTCATCATCCTTTCCTTTATTTACTATATCTGTAGCATCATTACCAGAATAACGTTCTGCACCTCCTGACCAATTTATTTGAATGGTATTGTTATTATTAGCATGAGTAGTTTCTCCCCACGCACTTAAAGCTTTAGGATCATAACCAGGATTAGTAGGATTTGACCAGTCCCCCCCATAGTATCTTTTTCCATCTTTAGCGATAAATGAACCTATGCCTTTAGAACCAGCACCAATACCAACTCCCATAACATAATCAGGCATAGTTTGAACAACATCTCCTCTAATACCAATTAACCAATTATATCCATAAGCAGGCCAACAACTACTATAAAGATGAAAATTACATCCATCTAAACCATCTATAACTGGTTCTCCTGCTGTTGTATGAATACATAAATATTTTATTGAAACTGTTTGAGGATCTCCTTTATAAAGTGATGCTCTTTTTTTAAGATTTTTTCCATCAACTACTGTTCTTTTATCATTCCATTTTACTGTTTTTGTACTTCCTAAATCACATCTCCATTTTTGTATGGCTATTGAAAGAGGGGCGGGTTTAGGAATAAGAAATTTAGCTCCTCTGTAATTGTAAGCAACTCTCCAACCAGTATTATTTGGATCTGCTTCTGGTTTTCTTCCAGCCCAATTTTTTCCTCCATAATTTTCTTTTTTAAATTGTGCCTGTCTATTTCCATTCGCGTTTTTCACCCAACTCTTTGTACCCTTTAAATTAGGTGTTACTAAATTATCAAAATAATTATCAGGAACATCTGTGTCTGAAGAATAATATGAATCTTTTATAGCTTCTGGAGTTGGACTATTAGCTAATAATCCTGAACCTGTTACATTTACAGCTATAGATTCTGAAGTTTGTGTGTTGTCTTCACTTCCTGAAACATCAGTATCATTATCTGCATCAGGATCAGTATCATCTACATCTATATCTGTGTCGTTTTCGTTGTCGTCTTCACTATCATCTCCTTCCTCTTCTTCCTGTGTATTTATTGGATCTACATTTTCTGATTCTACTTCTTCTTTACTGTAGAGATCATTTTCTTTTTCAGGATCAGCGTTAGCTGACCATTCATCTGCTACACTCCATGAAAAATCTGACTCACTAAAATTGTCTTGTTCTAATAATAAATCATATATTGATCCCTCTTCTTCAAGTATTTCTTCTTCTCTACCTTCTAAATTATTAATGTCTTCTGATTGACTTTGAGCAGCTTCATATGCTGCTTTAGTTCTATAAGAAACATCTTTTTCTGCTTCTTTTTCAGGATCAAAATAATAACCTCCTGTGTCTGTTTCTGTGGCTATTTCTGCGTTGATATAATTTATTTCTCCATTCCACATTGAAACGTGTTTTACCCATTTTGGTTCTTCTTCTTTATCGTTATCATCTTCTAAATCTTCTCCTGCGTATTCTATTTCTTCTTCTTCGGGAATTTCTATTTTTTCAGGAGCTGAACCTAAAGTTATATTATCAAAATCATCATTAGCTTCATTTACATCTAAAAA
>VMHT01045326.1_pt1 | contig 37400 bp, 31 predicted proteins | sample 4693611 | NCBI WGS metagenome assembly VMHT01 (sample SAMN12280063, study PRJNA550983) | marine metagenome | isolation source: seawater sampled from same location over 5 years 0.02-0.2 micron viral filtrate | place: USA: collected off the coast of southern California halfway between the port... ...
GTGAATGGGTGGGGTTATAATAGTTGTATAACCGCAATTGAAGTAAATGACTCTAACCCTCAGAGAGACAGAAAACAGAATCAAAACAACTGATTTTGACGCACTACCAAAACCCCGAAAAAATAAGGGGGTTCGGGGACAACTGTTAGAACTTGCATTAGGGATACCTAATAGTTCAAAATTAACAGATTTGGTAGACGGAGAGTTAAAGTCCTTTACTAAAGGGGAATCAGTTGCGGTTACTCAACTTAGACACACATTACCCGAAATTTTTAACAAAACCCCTTTTAATAAGTCGAAGTTAGGAATCAAAATTTCCCGCACTTTATATGTTGCATTTGATAGACAAAACAACTTCTTAGGAACTGCAACACATACAGAAACAAATAAATTAATTGAAGAAGACTACAACGACATTTGCGAGTTCGTCAGAAATACAGAAACCCTACACACATTTACAGGTAGAAACGGAATCCTTCAAATTAGAACCAAAGACAGCAAAGACAGAAACGGAAACTATCACCCAATCATTTGGGAAGGGAAAGAAATCTCAAATAAGGGGTTTGCGTTCTATCTAACAGGGAGATATGCAAAGGGTATCATATGATACCAAACTACTCCCACCAGGATCGCCTGTAAGGGGTCTGAAATAAGTCTCAGGGGTGATACTATCACCCTTTTTTTTATAAAAAAAATAAAGCTCCCCCCGTGTCGACCTTTTTCGTTTTCGGTGATACATCCCACCTCTTTAACTTATATACTTATTATAAAGCATGGAAATGCCAATGCAACCCAGAGTGTGCCACTTTTATTACTGGCACACTCTGTTATCTTTTTTTGGGAATTTGTGTTTATAATAGGGTATAAGCAATTAACCCCTTAATTATGTTTAAAGCAATTCAACCATCTATTAACCTTTGGGACAGAAAGGAAAAATATAATGGATGGTCAGACTGGACAACTTGGAACGTTGCCCTATGGATAAACAACGACCAAACATTTTACAGCATAGCAAAAGACTGTAAAGACTACATGGATTTTTTATATGAAATGCAAGAAATGATAGGGTCATTCGCTACACCTGACGGAGCAGACTGGGGCGAAGCGAATATTGAAGAATTGAATGAAGTTATTATGGAGGCAATTTAAATGTTACAGATTATTAAATCTTTATTAAGTCTACTGGATATTCTCTTTCCAGAGACTATAATAAGGATAGTTAAGCAACCTCTTATGTTCAACAACAAATTACAACCAATTTACGAAGGCAAAGTCCTAGTAAATGAATCAGCAATGGACAACCCAGTTGTTCAAGCAGCATTGAAAGAAATGTCAAAAAGAAACTTTGAACCCCAAAGAATTAATAATTATGGGGTTTGGTACATCTCAGACAGGCATTAATCATGAACGGAATTAACAAACAACCCCTTTATATTAAGGGGGACATTTCATTAATAGCACGTTACAACAAGTTTGACCAGTGCGTTGAAATTGCCGACATAAACAACCCCTCTGATGGGTGGACAGACTACGACCCCACACAGGGAGCAAGTAGCGAAGAATTAACAGAAATCTGTGATTCTCTACATGACCGCTGTTTATTAGCGGAATTAGGTGTTGACGGATTCAGACCCGCAAGCGAACAAGTCTTAATAAAGTCTTAATATTTGGGGGGTTTATTTCCCCCATTTTTCGCTATAATTAAAGTAGTTAAACAATCATTCCTCTTATGACAAAAACATCAACATTAATTAACAGAATCGACTCAAAAGAGTCTTTTAAAGATATCGCATATGTATGCGAAGACTTCGCAACTTTCATTGAAGAAGTTGCTGAGTGGGGTGTAGACCACGCAGGGGGAGTTGACTTTGATGACCCCGAAGTTTGCGTACCTATGATGGACGCATATTTCGCTTCATTCGGTTGCACACCTGACAACCCACATCCAGCAGGGAGGTATGCATAATGCCTTCTTTCATTATTGAAAATATAGACTTTGACTTCTCCGATGCGGAGGAGTCCTTGAGTCAAGAAAAAAAAGACTTCATAACCGAAAATGCCAAAGGAGTTTGGTATGTAGATAGGGAAGATGACCTTAATGATTTTGTTTCAGAAGTCACAGGTTATCCAGTTGACGGGATGCTTTACTGCCCGAATCAACCCCACGCATTAACTTCTTATATGTAACAAATTGTTTCGGTTCGGTGATATTCTCACTGAACCTTAATTCTATTCGTTATAATAAGTATATAAATTACATTCACTTTTAAATCATGATTGAATATTTCGTTGAAGTCCCTAACACAAATGTTAAAGAACCAGTAAGAACACTGGAGGACGCTTACCCTATGTGCTATGACCTTGCACAGGAGTTCGGATTCGCTGAAGTCTGTTGGTATGCTCTGAACGGAAAAAGAGTTACCGAAGGTCACTACACCGACAGGGACTAATCTCCCTGAGTCTCAGGTGAGACTGTTCGTACGTGAGCAGCAGTTAGGGCGGTTTCCCGCCCCCCTTATATTAAATCCGCTAGGTACCATTAAGCTATAAACGACCCAATGAGAGCAGTAAATATAAAACGCACTTCATTTACACAGGGGGTACAGATTTTTTTTCGTGTGTAAAAATGCCCACAGAGGATTTGCAAAAAATACAAAGGTACTATATACTGGAAGAAGTGAACGTCATACATGAAACACGATTCTGAATCTCAAATCCAACCGATCACAATAGACACTATAACAGGAGAGTATAAGTTAACGATACCTGAGTGGATGATGAACGAATATGGTTGGTACGAGGGAATGAATCTCGAATGGTTTATTGATATTGATGGAATCCACATACTCGAAGAGGAAGAATGAAAACTTACCACATCTATCTGGAAGATAATAAGTGTTTGTTTAAGAATTTGAATGAAGAAGAATTTGATATTATATGGAATAAATTATATACATCTTATTGGAAGGATGAGATAACTTACGAAGAAATTACGGAAACCCCCACCTTAGCTCTGGAAGAGAGTTCTTATTGACAATATAGATAATTTGAGTTAGAATATATTTGTAATTACAATACATTATGGCAAAAGGATTTACGGTAAAAGCAAAAAACCCCGTTAAGAAAAAAGCAGAGAAACCACCTGAGTTTGATTATGCGAAAGCAAAGGAAATGATAAAGGGAAAGACAGTTGTATTCTGTCTACCTGGTCGAGGAGTATCATATCAGTTTCTTAAAAGTTTCGTATCGCTCTGTTTTGATTTAGTTCAAAGTGGTGCAAGTATTCAGATAAGTCAAGACTACTCATCGATGGTAAACTTTGCAAGATGCAAATGTTTAGGAGCGAACGTGCTTCGAGGTCCAGAGCAGAAGCCTTGGGATGGAAAGTTGAAGTATGACTATCAACTTTGGATTGACTCTGATATTGTCTTTAACGTTGAGAAATTTTATCAGATACTTCTCATGGACAAAGATATCGCAGCAGGATGGTATTGCACCGAGGATGGGAAAACCACTTCAGTTGCACACTGGTTAGAAGAAGATGATTTCCGCACAAACGGAGGTGTGATGAATCACGAAACAATAGATAGTATTAGCAAAAGAAAGAAACCATTTACAGTTGACTATACTGGTTTTGGTTGGTTGTTAATTAAAAATGGAGTATTTGAGCATGAAGGAATGCCATATCCTTGGTTTGCTCCAAAGATGCAAGTCTTTGAATCAGGTGAAGTACAGGATATGTGTGGTGAAGACGTTTCATTCTGCTTAGATGCAAAGGAAGCGGGTTTTGAGATATGGTGCGACCCTCGTGTTCGTGTTGGTCATGAAAAGACAAGGATAATTTAATGGTAGGACTCACAATTCTACTCATAATCTTTATTTTATTCTTGTTTATACAGTACTATAATCCTCATAGATAGAGATATGAACACAAGTTACACATTCACAGTTGGAAATTTAATACGTGAATCAGACGGGTACGTACACACTGCGTACTACACTTATACTGGAGTATCTACTGTAGGTTCTTCAGTTAAAACTTACAGTACAACTGGTATATGTACGTTCTCACGCCCTGATTCACTCGTTCCTTACACTGACCTGACCGAATCACAGGTAATCGGTTGGATACAAACTGGAGTCGGCAGCACTCAAATTACTAACATGCAAGGTGAATTAGATAAGTATATTGACACGAATATTGGAGGAACTCCTTGGTAATGAATCATCTCGGATTTACAACCGTCTTTTGGACACTAATCGGACTTTACGTATTCTATCAATGGGACAATCTAAAAAAGAAGAAAAAATAGACAGATATAATATTCTCAGAAAAGGGAAGGTTATTTTCTGGGATGTGACAGAAAGAGAATTGTTTGATATTATGGAAGACTTAGCTGTTGAGACTTATTATAATAGTGATTTGAAATCATCTGATATTACTTACGAACCAGCGATTCACCTCGATGAAAAAACTTATCAATCCGAAAACTGAAAATTATTTTAAACTTAAAGAATTCATACTAAGCGAAGATTTTCCTTGGCATTTTAATGGTAGTGTAGTTGGTGATTACGAAAATTCTAATCATGGAAACTGGTCATATTCTCATACAATTCTGGATCGTCCAGAAACGAATCATTTTCATTCTTCATCAATTCTTCATGCAGGGCAGTTTGTAGATACAATAAGCGAAATATTTAATTATAATCAAATACCAAATTATTTGTTTCTTCGGATGAATGTAAACGCAACTCATCCAGTTACACCAACAGAAAGTCGTATTGGTTTTTACCATAATGATCATGATTTTAAGCATGAAAATTTTATTCTTTATCTAACTCCTACTGATGGAGCTACCATGATTGAGGGAGTTCCATATACTCCTACTGAAGAAGATGAATGTATAACATTCACAGGAACTCATGCAGCTCAGTTTCCTACCTATGGTCGTCGTATTATCATAGTTGCTACATACGTAACATATGATGTAGATATATCATATAAAAAACGCTGTGATCAACTTCAAGACGCTTCAATGTAATATCATGAGAACGAATTTAATTATTGTTGATGATTTCTATAATAATGTAGATGATGTGAGGAAATTTGCACTGACTCAAAAATTTGATGTAACAGGAAACTATCCTGGTCAAAGAACTGGTTGCCTTATAAATGACAGTACGAGAGAAAACATACAAAAAATAGTACAACCTCACGGAGGTAAAATTACTGATTGGTTGGAAAGTGATGAATATACAGGTTCATTTCAAATTACAACATCAAAAGAGAGAACTTGGGTGCATAGTGATAATGAGAACTCAAATAAAAGTTATGTGCATAATGCCTCTAATTATTGGGGAGGTGTTTTATATTTGACTCCAGATGCTCCACTTGAAGGAGGAACATCATTTTATCGTTCAAGAGTAAATAAATCAATTTATAATCATAATCATGATTTTCTTGCATCTGATGTTTATTCACAGGATATGACAAAATGGGATATTGCAACTGAGGTAAAAAACATTTATAATCGACTTATATTATTTCGTGGTGATCAATGGCATTCTTCAAGCACTTATTTTGGTCATGATAATGAAACAGGTCGATTAACTCAAGTATTTTTCTTTATGACAGAGTATTGATAAATGTCGTAAAGATGCTATAATATAAACAACAAACAAAAACACATGGCAAAGAGATCAGGAATGATGGGTAGCACTTATGTTACTGAGACAAGACCGAAAAAAACTCGTCAAGGGCGGGGAAAACACTCGAAATACGCAGCAACGTCCCGTAACTCGGCTCGTAAAAGATACAGGGGGCAAGGTCGTTAATGAGTTCGCTTATTTGCAATTTACCTGCTGTTGAATTATGGGTGCGAAAGGAATATTTAACCGATCATAAGAGTGGGCATGGTGAATTTGAAAGAGGAGTATGGGTATCGGCTAAGAGTATTCCTGGTCGTGCCTTTTATTTTGAGACGTATTTGCCCGAATATGCTGCGATTTATGATAAATTACCCATATCTGCTTTTGTATCGTCACCAAAAACACCCAATCCTGATATGTCATTGCATAATTTACAGTTTTGGAACTGTATGGACTATGGATTGACTGCAATTTGTAAGAATTTTATAGGGTCAATGCACTATGAAGTGTATACAAGAGACTTTGGGACGCAAACAGGCACCTATATTTGCACTTTAGACAATTATCACGAGGATATTGACACCATAGATTACTCAACAAGTGAGTCACCTGCTGAACATAAGTCTCATAACCTTCTCGAACTTGATAATGGACAGTATTGTCTCTATCCAAACAATCGAATGAGAATATATGACAATAGTATTACTCCAGAAACACCAAAAGTGCCCGATTTTAAGGTTTCGACTGCATATTATCAGGTTGAGAACGGACATGACCGTGATGGATTAGGTTCAGAGGATAATTATTTCTGGAAAACATCAAAAGAACGTAAAGAAACTAACAATAGAAAACCATTTGATCCAGAATTGGGATGAAAAACGTAAAAAATGCTCATATGGGGCAACATTTACTCGTCGAAGTGTATAATGTACCCTTCGATAAGTTAAATGACCCCAAAAAAATAGAAGAAACAATGGTAAGTGCAGTTAAAACTGAAGGATTGACTGTTCTTAACACTTTTACTCATCAATTTGAACCTTATGGAGTGACGACTCTCATCTCTTTAGCGGAAAGTCACCTTTCTTGTCATACTTGGCCAGAAAAAGGGTGTGTAGCAATCGATATTTTTACTTGTGGAAGCAAAAATCCACGCAGTGTAGCATGGTGGATACTAAATTACTTTGATACTGATGATTACGTTATGAATGATTATGCAAGATAGGGTATAAATAAAACTAAAAGCATAATAATGGCGATTCAACGCAAATCAAGAGCATTTAAGGATATCAGTTTGTCTTTTACACCACATCCAGTGACAAAAGACCTTCCTGTGCTTGTGAATGAGCGAGCAATCGTAAGATCAGTAAGAAATTTAGTTGAAACCATACCTACTGAGAGGTTTTTTGAATCACTTTTAGGTACAGATATAAGAGGTTCTTTGTTTGAAAACTATACAAGGAACACAGTTATGATTATTGAAGACCAAATTCGTTCAACTGTTTCTAATTTTGAACCAAGAGTCGCTAATCTTGGTGTTGAGGTATCTTCTCAACCCGATATCAACTCTTTAGAGGTAACTGTAATTTTTGATATTGTTGGATTGCAAGTTCCAACTCAATCTTTCACTTTTATATTAGAACCAACAAGATAATATGCCCTTTACTCAGTTTACAAATTTAGACTTTGAAGATATCAAAGCACAAATAAAAGATTTTCTTCGTTCAAACTCAACTTTTACTGATTTTGATTTTGAAGGTTCTAATTTCTCCGTTTTAATCGATACTTTAGCTTATAATACCTACATAAATGCGTTCAATGCAAATTTAGTTGCAAATGAGTCATTTTTAGATTCTGCAACCATTAGAGAAAATGTTGTTTCATTAGCTCGCAATATAGGATATGTTCCCCGCTCCAAAACTGCTGCAACTGCAACTATTAATTTATCAGATATAAATTTAGGATCTACAAATGATAGTACACCGAGATTTTTGACCTTACGTGCTGGTCTTTTATGTGTTGGTAGCTCTGAAAATACAACATATAGATTTTCTATACCAGATGATATTACATCATCAAGGGTAGTTGATGTAAATGGTACTTCATTCGCTAAGTTTGAAACTCCGATTACAGTATATCAAGGAACATTACTTCAAAGAGTATATTTGATTGATAACTCACAAGATCAAAGATTTATAATTGATAGTCCCAAGATAGATAGTTCAACATTAAGAGTTTATGTAAGAGGAACCAGTGATGTAGGTCTTGGTAGAAAATATTCGATGGTTGATAATATATTAAACATTACAAAAACATCAGAAATCTACCTTGCACAAGAAGTTCAAGATGAAAAATATGAAATATTATTTGGTGACGGATTATTTGGTCGAAAGTTAGATAATGGTTCCGTAGTTACAGCAAAATATATTGTAACTGAAGGAGAAACAGGTAACGGTGCTTCTGTTTTTAGTTTTCAAGGATCTTTTAATAAAAGTGATGGAACATTCTTTACACCATCAGAAAATATCACCGTTACTACAGTCACAAACGCTTCTAATGGTGCTGAAGTTGAAGATGTGTCTTCTATTAAGTATTTTGCTCCTAGACTCTACTCGGCACAATATAGAGCAGTTACACCAAGAGATTATGAAGCAATAATTCAAAATATTTTTCCTCAAACTGAGTCAGTTGCAGTTGTAGGTGGAGAAGAATTAGATCCACCTAAATTTGGACAAGTACAAATCAGTATTAAACCTAAAAATGGTACTTATGTGTCTGATTTTGATAAAACTCAAATTAAAAATAAATTAAAAAATTACGCTATCGCTGGTATAAATTCTGAAATTGTTGATTTGAAGGTACTATATGTAGAATTAAATTCTGCCATTTATTATAACCCTGCACAGATAGCTTCTGAAAATAATTTAAGAACATCTATAGTAGCATCACTTAATCGATATGCTAATAATATTGAAATTAACAAATTTGGTGGTAGATTTAAATATAGTAAAATTAATACCTTAATAGATCGTGTTAATAATGGAATAACTTCAAATATTACAAAAGTAATTATAAGAAGAGATATGAAAGCTTTACTTAATCAATTTGCACAATATGAACTTTGTTTTGGTAATCGTTTTTATATAAATCCAGCTGGATTTAATATAAAGAGCACTGGATTCACCATACAAGGATCTACACAAATTTCATATTTAACAGATGTTCCTAACAAAGATGGATTTGGTAATCTTGATGGTAGTATGAAAGGAACTTTAAGTGTTGTTAGTAAAAATGAGAAAAATGAACAGGTTGTCTTAGTAAAAGATGCTGGAATAGTTGATTATAAAAAAGGTGAAGTAATTTTGAATACAATTAACATAACCTCTACAAATACTCAAAATAATATTATAGAAGTACAAGCATTTCCAGAATCTAATGATGTAGTTGGTTTAAAAGATTTGTATTTAAATTTTGATGTATCTAAAAGCACAATAAATATGTTTAAGGATGTAATCGCTTCAGGTGAAGATGTATCAGGTGTGGTATTCACAAGAGATTATTATACTTCTAGTTACTCTAATGGAGATTTAGAGAGGAAATAATTTATGTCACAAATTGACAAAAGAATAAAAGTCAATACTATTATAGAAAGTCAGTTACCAAATTTTTTGGTGTCTGATTTTCCTAATGCCACTGAATTTTTAAAACAATATTACATATCACAAGAATTTCAAGGAGGTCCGTCTGATTTAATTAGTAATCTTGATCAATATATTAAATCTGATAATTTAGTCCCTGAAGTAGTTACGGGAAGTACAACATTATCATCTAATATTGATTCTGATGATACTGTAATATCAGTACCAAGCACAAAAGGATTTCCATCTGAATATGGATTGTTAAAAATTAATGATGAGATTATTTCATATACAGGAATTACATCAACTTCATTTATAGGATGTATTCGTGGTTTTAGCGGAATAACTGGATACAATGTTGGTATATCATCTTCGTTGCTTGAAATAAATCGAGAGAGTCTTGTTTTTGAAAAAACAACCGCAGAATCACACAACTCTGGTGAGAGTATTACAAATTTATCAGTATTATTTTTACAAGAATTTTACAAAAAACTTAAAAAAACATTTTTACCTGGTTTAGAGGATAATGATTTTTCAGAAAACATAGATGTAGGTAATTTTGTTAAATTTGCTAGGTCTTTCTATCAATCTAAGGGTGTAGAAGAATCTGTAAGAATTTTGTTTAAGGTATTATATGGTGTAGAATCAACAATACTAGATCTTGAAGGTAATTTAATTAAACCCTCTGGTGCTGAATTTATTCGTCGTGAAGTTATTGTTGCAGAATTAATTACAACTACAGCAGAACCTCAAAATTTAGTAGGACAAACTATTTTTAAATCCACAGACTTATCTACTAACGCATCTATATCAGAGGTAGAGATATTACGGAGAGATCAAAAAACATATTATAAAATATCTCTTTTTGTAGGTTTTAGTGATCGTGATTTAATTGAGGGTGTATTTACTATACCTGGTAAGACAAAAGTGTTAAAAACTTCCTTATCTGGATCTTCTGTCATCTCTGTTGATTCTACAGTTGGGTTTGGCACTACTGGTACAATTATAAGTGGACAAAATTCAATAGATTATACATCTAAAACTCTTAATCAGTTTTTTGGTTGTTCTGGAATTAGTGTTGATATTGAAACTGCTGATGATATACGTTCAAATGAAACTATTTTTGGATATGAAAATGGAGATTTATCAAAAAGAGTAGATTTAAGAATAACAGGTGTATTATCGGAATTGGTTACATTATCCGACATAAGGTTGGTTAACGAAGGTGAAAAAATATTTGTTAAAAATGTAGGTGAAAAAATAAAAAATCAAGGATTAACTTATAAAGAAATATTTGCTAATTCATGGAAATACAACACAAGTTCTAGATTTCAAGTAGAAGTTGATGGTTCTACATTTACATTAAAAACTCCAATTGATAAATCAAACTTAAAAGTTGGTGATTCATTTAATATTTTAAAAAGAGGTGAGCAAATAATTGTTGGAAGTTTTAATGTCAAAAGTATTGATACAAACTTAAATCAAATTACAACTCAAAATGTCGCTGGTTTTACAACAGTGACAAATCAATTATATGATATAAGAAGAATTTTAGAAACAGCAAGTAGCACTGGGGTTGAAATCGAGCAAGGTAATGATGTATTAATTACTGATGTATTGAATGTATATTCTGACGAAGATAAAGATGGATATGTAGCTTCTAATTCTTTGCCAAATTATAATATTGATGTTGATGTCATAGAAGAAACAACTTCAGGATTAAATTTAGATGGATATAATACACTAACAAATTCTTACAGTTTTTTACAATTTTCACCACCACCTAATAAAGATATAAAATTTATTCAAGGAGATGCAGTTGTTTATACACCAAAAACAGAGGTTTTATCTGGATTGGAATCAGGAAGAACTTATTACGTAGATCCTGTAATACCAAATGCAAATCAAAGTATATCTAAAATTGCATTGTATCAGTCAGCGAATCAAATTGGTTCAGCAAGCACTATACAAGTAGGTATAGGTACAACTACTACAGTTGATCACTCATTTATTTTACAGAAACACGCTAATAGAAAACTTCAAAGTGACAAAATTCTTAGAAGAATACCGTTATCTCAAAATTTATTTGTATCATCAAAACATGAAACTCCCGTTAATGATATTGGTATACTTAGAGATGGTGTTCAAATTCGATCACCAATATCGGATAATAAAATTTATTTTGGACCACTTGAGTCCATAGATGTAATAAACAGTGGAAAAGAATATGATATTGTTAATCCACCTGTGGTTAAAGTTGAAAATTCTTTAGGAACAACTGCACTCATAGAACCAATATTAAAAGGATCGGTTAAAGAAGTTATAGTTGATCCTCAAGACTTTGATATTGAGGATGTAACCAGTATATCTCTAACAGGTGGTAATGGAACTGGATGTGTTTTACAACCTATTATGGGTATTAGAAATAGATTTATAGAATTTGATAGTAGAAATATATTTTTCAATGGTGGTATAGACATAACTGATGAAACTATCACATTTAAAAAGAAACATAATTTAGAAAATGGTCAGTTAATTTATTATGGAAGTAATGGAAATTCTCCAATTGGAATAGGTTCTGCTTATGATGCATCAAATACGATTACTGGAACTCTTTCAGATGGAGATCCTTACTATGTAAGAATCGTTAATCCTACCACTGTTCGTATATTTAATAGTGAAAGCGACGCTCTAGCAGGTTCAGCAGGTATTAATACTGTAGGTTTATCAACAGATTCCTCTGCTAGTGGTATTCATAGATTTAGAACTGAAACAAAAACCACTCTTAGATCTGTCAAAGTTTTAAACTCTGGAACTGGATACACTCATCGAAAGTTAAGAGTCAAACCATCAGGTATTTCAACCTCATACGATACAATTAATTTTAAAAATCATGGATTTTTTAGTGGTGAAATTGTAGAATATTCCGCAACATCTTCAATACAAGGTCTAAGCACAACTACTTCTTACATCGTAAGTAAAATAAATGATAATACTTTTAAACTTGCTGATGCGGGGATAGGTGGTACAAGCACATCCGATTATGAAAGAGGTAAATTCGTAAATTTAACCTCCACTGGTTCAGGATATCAAATATTCAAATATCCAGATATAAAAGTAAATGTAGAAGTATCATATGGTTCCACAGTTACAGGAACAATTAATTTAACACCAATAGTCACTGGAGAAATTATTGATTCTTACTTATACGAAGAAGGGACTCACTATGGGTCATCAATATTAAATCATCAAGTAATACCAGAAATTAAATTAGAAACTGGTAAGAAAGGTGAACTTAAACCTATCGTTGTGAATGGTAAGATAGAAAGCGTTGCAGTGGTTAATAGGGGTGAAGAGTACAATTCTATTCCTGAAGTAGTTGTAACTGATACAACAGGGACAGGTGCTATTATAAGACCAGTTATCGAAAATGGTAGCATCATAGATGCAATCGTAGTTAGTACAGGTATAGGATACAGTAGTTTAACTACAGATATAGACGTTGTTCCTAGAGGAATGAATGGTGCTTTTAGTGCAAGAGTAAGAAGTTTAACTTTAAATGATACAAAAAGATTTGGTAATCATAGTTTAACATCAAGAGAGGATAAAATAACTCTTGGTGTATTAGGATATTCACAAGAAATTGCAAATTCCTTAGAGAAAACTTTTTCAGAAAGTCAAAATGGTGAGTTTAATCAAATCACAGATCATTCTCCAATAATAGGTTGGGCTTATGATGGAAATCCAATCTATGGTCCTTTTGGATATACTGAACCAAATAACATAAATTCACCTCTAAAAATTATTGATACTTCATACAATCTTGATGTAAGTAATCTTACGAATAGACCTACTGGTTTTGAAGAGGGATTTTTCATAGAAGATTACGTATTTGACGGGCAAGGTGATTTAGATATTCATAATGGAAGATTTTGTAAAACTCCTGAATTTCCAAAAGGAATATACGCATACTTTACTTCAGTTGGACTTGGGACTCAAACTAACAAGATTGAAGGTAAGTATCCATACTTCATAGGAAAAAGTTATAGATCACCACTTATTAACGATAATTTAACCCTAACACAGGATTTTGATTTCAATAATTCCAATTTATTAAGAAACACACTTCCTTATGTTGTTGATGAAGAGTTTGGTGATAATGATTTTATAATTGAATCAAATGAAACAATAAGGCAATTATCAACTATAGAATCTGTTACTAGAGGCGATGTAGATAGTCTTACAATATTAGATGGTGGATCTGGTTATAAAGTTGGTGATACTGTAGAATTTGATAATTCTAACACTGATGGATCAGGTTTTACCGCAGCTGTAGATGAGATAGTAGGAATTGGTATTTCAAGAATAGATACAAAATTAACTACATTTGAAGATTCTGTGTTTGTATGGAAAAATAGTGATGAAGTAGTGGCTAATTTCTTACCATTCATAGAGTTAAAAAATAAAGATTCAGTCTCAGTATCAGGTTTAAGTACAACAATATTAAATTTATCAAATTCATTTTCAGTAGGAGTTTCAACTAATTCAATAGGTTTAGCAAAAACTATGAATCTTGGTAGTGCAAATGGTATTATTGAGGATATTTTTGTTACTAACATTCCAAATACAGTTTCGGTGGGTGGTTCATTAAGAGTTGGTCAGGAACTGTTAAGAGTTCTAAACGTTTATGATATTAGAAAAATTATAAGAGTTCAGAGAAATGAAGCAGGTAGTATAGGTATTGCACATACATCAGGTTCTCAGATAGATGTTTTAAATAATAGAATTACTATACCAGTAAAAACTAAGAAATTTAAATCAAAATTAGATGATATTATTTACTTTAATGGACCACAATCAGTTGGTTTAGGAACTACTCCTGGTAGTGCTCACACAACTGAGTATATTGTAGGTGAAATAAAAGAAAATGTATCAATACCAACTAGAACAATTCGCATACCAAATCATCCATTTAAAACTGGACAAAAGGTAAGTATCAATAAGAGAAGTGGAGCATCTAGATTTGGAGTCTCTGATACTGGTGCAGTTCAAACTTTTCAGATTCCTGAGACTGGTCAATCCCAAAATGTCTTTATAATTAATAAAGGTGAGGATTATGTTGGTTTAGTAACATCGAATATTGGTATAGGTAGTGTTACTGATGGTTTATTTTTCCATACAAATGGTACTCAAAGTGGCATTAGTTCTGGATTATATTATTTACAATCACAATACGATCAAGTAAAAGGTGATGTTGATAAAGTTACAACAACAGTAATAACCAATGTCTCAGCAGCAGAAACTACAACTCACAATCTTTTAGATGGTGACATCATAAAAATGAGTGTCACACCAAATTTATCAGTTGGTATTGGCACGACTAGTCCTATATCAGTAAATTATAATTCTGAATTTGAAAAATTAACTATAAATCCAATTATATTTGCTGCTAGTGATGTAGAAACAAATAGGATTGATATTGATAAGCATGGATTAAATACAGGTGATAAAATTTTATATGATGGAGGTGCAACAGGATTATCGACTGGTGCTTATTTCGTCAATACAATTAACAGTAGATATTTCCAACTAACTGAAACCTTAAGTGATTTGAATACAACTCCAGTTAAAGTTGTTCAAATCACCGCTAATACTGGTGGAGCAAATCAGTCAATATCTCTTATCAATCCTAGAATTGATGTAGTAAAAAATTCTAAATTAACATTTGGATTATCAAGTACAACTTTACTTGATTTTGATTTTAAATTATTTTATGATAGAGAATTAACTAATGAATTCCTAAGTTCAAAAGACTCAACATCATTTAACGTAGTTGGAGTAGGTACTATTGGAATCGGAACTTCTCCTGATAGACCAGTTGTCGGTGCAGCACTCACAGTACAATTCTCAGAATCAACACCAGAAAAATTATACTATGGATTATCTAAAGGTGGATATATTAGTACATCTGATACTGAAGTGCAAAATTATGCTGAAATAAGATTTGTAGACAGTGTTTATAATAGTGAATATGAAATATCAAATGTAACTAACGATCAATTTGATTTTTCTCCTCTAGCACCAGAGTTTTTAACATATTTAAGTAGTGATTGTGATAAATTAGAATATTCTACAAAATCTTCAAATGTTCATGGTTCTATCAAATCATTCAAAATTAATTCTGGTGGATTTAACTATAAAAAACTTCCAAAGTTTAAAACAGTTAATAGTGTTAATGGAAGAAATGCAAATATAGTTGCTGTATCAACTTCAATCGGAAGAATTAAAGATGTAAGAATAGTTGATATTGGTTATGAATACTCATCAGATAAAACCCTCAGTCCAGAAGCATTTATATCACCCGTAGTTAATATTGATAATCTTGATGTCATTGAATCTGTAAATATTGTAAGTGGTGGTTCAAATTATATAACTGCTCCTAATTTATTAGTATTCAATCCAGTAACTAACACAGTTATGGATAGATTATCTTTGAGTCCAATAGCTCCAAATCAAACTATCTCTGAAGTTAAAGTTCTTGCCCCTGTTACTGGTTTAGATTCTGTAAATCATGAAATAATTGCTATTAATAACTCTAATGGTATTGGAATCAACTCAATACAATCAAGCAACTCTGGATTAGTGACTTGTTTCCTTGAAACACCTATGAATGGATTCCAAGATCCTCAACCTTTTGCATCTGGAGATAAAATATTTGTAGAAGGCATACAAAGAATAGGTGAAACTGGTGTAGGTGCAACCCAAGGTGGTATATCAACAAACACTACAGTGGAAGGAGACGGATTTAATTCAGAAAATTATAATTATCAATTCTTTACTATTCAAGATTATATTGGTGGTACTCAAGCTATATTAAAATTTAATTTAGCAGGATTAACAACTAACACTGGTATTGCAAAAACATTCCAATCTGGATATGCAACCATAGTTAATCAAAATTCTTATCCCATATTAGAACCTGTTCAAACAAGAGGTATATTTGAACTAAATGAAAAATTATTAGTTAATGGTATCTTAACTGATTTGACAGTTGTAGAAATAAGAGATGATTTCATAAAATTAGATGGTAAATTTGAAATTGAAAATGGAGATAGAATATCGGGAAGATCGAGTGGTGTATCTGCAGAAATTACCAGTATTATAAACAACAAAGCAAAATTTAATACTAATTTTTCAAATAGACAAGAATATGGATGGTTAGATGATATTGGTAAATTAAATGAAGATTATCAAGTAATACCTGACAATGATTATTATCAAAATTTATCATATACAGTAAAGAGTACTATTGAATGGGAAAAATTTGTAAATCCAATAAATCGTTTAGTTCATCCTGCTGGATTAAAGAATTTTTCTGATACATCTATAGAAAGTCAGGTTAATGTTGGAGTGGGTACAACCGCATTGACAAAAGATTTAATAGTTTTAGATATTAATAATGTTCTCGGTTTGGAAGATAAACAAAGAGTTGATGCTATCAACAATTTCGATTTTGTTAGAGATTATGATACAAGAAGTAATAGTTCTAAATTTGTAGAATTATCAAATCGAGTACTAACTGATTTTTCAAGATGTAAAACCAATAGAGTCCTTGTACATGACGATATTAGTTCTAATTTTTCCAGTACGGGATTTCAAGAAAATAATGTAATTATTGAAGAACTTAATGAAGATTTTGCAAACTACCTTGTTCAAATAATTGATCCTGATACTCAGGATGTTCAACTATCTGAATTAGTTGTCTTAACTACGACTGACGATGCATACTTACTTGAAAAAACTACCGATTTTACAACTTTAAAATTAGGTGACTTCTCTACTGAAATAACAACTACAGGAACGAAAAATTTACTATTTACTCCAACTGAAAAATTCACTAAAGATCATGACATAAAAATTTTAAAAATTGATTTTAACACTGATTTGGTGAAAAGTGGTGGTAGTTCAATAGGTAATATTGATTTAACTGGAGTAAACTTAAGTGCTGGTTCCAGTACAACTACCTCAATAGCGGAATTTTCTAAAACAGATTTCAACGGATTGTTTGCAAATATTTTTGTACAAGATAATATAACAAAAGAAATTAATTACAATGAAGTTGTTATTGATTTTGATGGAACAGATACTACTATTGCTCAAACTTATATTGATACTTTAACAGGTCTGAGTAACTCCGTTGTAGGAGTCATCACAGCTAGATTTGAAAATGATTTAATAAAATTACAATGTGAAAATGATAGAGTTAATACACTGGATATTAGAAGTAATATTGTTGGATTAGGAACTACCACCGCTGGAATTGGAACTCATAGATTTTCTGCTAGTGGTCAACCTGCAGGTTTAGAAAGAAGTGCTAGATTGGAGTCAACTTACAATACTGGAACTGCAAGTACAATAACCTATGGAACAATAAGTAAACTTATTGATAGTTCTGTTAAATCTGTAGTAAGGGTATCTTGTGGAGAAACTTCAGCTATACATCAAGTAATTTCTATTAGAGATGCTGATGATATTCTAACAGTACAATATCCTTTTGTATCTGCTGGTTCAACTTCAGGTATCGGAACATTTGGGGGTGAAATAGTTGGTAATGATATCAATTTAAGATTTTATCCAGATTCTACCTTTAATTCTCTTATTGAAGTACAAGCATATAATCAAGTTCTTTACACTTCAAATGATTTTGCAAACACTCCCTCAGATTTAAGTTATGGTTCAGTCACACAGAATCTATTTTTATCATCTTACGATGGATTAAGTGGATTAAGAGCTAATAAAATTGAGTTTGATTTAACACATGAAGGAACCCCAATTTATTCAAAGACATTTAATCCTGTAGGTATCAATTCCATAACTGATGGAGTTGGTCTTGTAAAATCTACTGGTGTGTTTAATATACCAAATCATTTCTTTAATACAAATGAAGAGTTAAAATATAATCCAGAATCAACATTCATCGGAATTGCAGCTACAGCAGTATCAATAGGTTCTACAACTAACATGGCTGGTGTGGTTACTACAATATTACCTAGCACTGTATTTGCTAAAGTTATAGATGAAAATCAATTCAAGTTATTTACTAGACCTGAGTATGTTGCCACAGGTGCAGCAGTAACCTTTACTGGAACTGGTTCTGGTAATGCACATAAACTGTCAATGACAAAACAATTGACAAAAACAATCATAGGATTAGATGGTGTTGTACAACAACCAGTCACATTTACATCAATATCACATGAATTTGGTGTGTTTGATGGATTTACACATCAAGCTACTGTTGGTGTAGGAGTAACTCAATTTGTTCTAAGTGGTATAAGTTCAATTACTACTTCTGATATTTTGAAAATTGGTGAAGAGTATATGACTGTTACTGAAGTTGGATTTACAAGCACAACAACAGGAACTATAAATGATTCTCTTGATGTATCGCTAGGTATTGCTACTTTACCAACTGTAAAAGTAAGAAGAGGGCAATTAGGTATAGCAGCAGCAGGTATATCCTCTGGAGCGACTGTAAGGGTGCATAGAGGTTCATTCAATATTGTCGATAGTAAAGTATACTTTACAGATCCACCAAAAGGAAATACAAGATCAAGAAGAGATGATACTAATTTACCATTTGTTAAGGCAGATTACAGTGGTAGAACATTTTTAAGAAGTGATTATACTACTAATATGTTATTTGACGATATATCAGATGTATTTACTGGTATAGGTAAGACATATAATCTTACAGTTGGAGGTGCTAATACCGCTGCGGGCATAGGCGTAGGAAATGGTATATTATTCATTAATGGCGTATTTCAAACTCCACTAACACAAAATAATGTAGGTAATAACTATTCATTTATCAGTGACACAACAGCAGGAATATCAACAGTAGAATTTACTGGAATTACTTCCACTAATGGTGATTTCATTCTTTCTGATTCAGATATAAATCAAAATCAAGTTCCGAGAGGAGGAATAATTGTTTCTCTAGGTTCTACACCTGGTCTTGGATATGCTCCTTTACAGGGTGCAAAAGTTAAACCACTTAAAAATAGTGCTGGTGGATTAACAAGCATAGTTGGTATTGGTACTTCGTCTAAATTTAGTCTTGGTATTCAAACAGCGATATATGATAAATCATCTGGTATCATTACAGTTACCACTAATAGTGTTCATGGATTTGGACTAGAGAGACCTAATACAGTTAAATTAAAAAATCTCGAATTTAGTTGTGTTGGTTATAGTGGAGTTACAACTACAATATTTCAAGACCACGATAGACCATTATTCTTGGTCGGAATTGTCTCAGATAGAACTTTTGAGGTTCAAGCAGGTCCTAGCACCATCGCACACACTTATGTTGGTGGTGGTCATGCTTATGAATTTTTTGAAGATTTGACATTTGGTTCAGGATACCGTGGTGGTTCAGTTTCTATTGGTGTAACTGATCAAGCATATGAGCATAGATTTGTAAGTTCAGGAATAGGATCAATCAAGAAAACTAATTTTGCTGGTGATGGATTTACTGCTACAAATGCTAATTACATATCACATACAGGTAACTTAATACTTACAATACCTAATCATACGTTTACTACAAGTGATTCAATTGGTATTGATACTGGTGGATTGACATTTAAATGCTCCAAAGATGACTTCTTCTCTAATCATCCATATCCTCGTGAAGTATCTAAAACAAGAGCAACTCATACTGATGGTGTTGGTGGAAAAGATCCATTTGCAGGTGTAACCACTGGTATTGGTGCAACCACTATTGATACAGTAACGTTTTTTGTTGGACAAGGTGGTGGAGGAGGAACTGGTGCAAATGTAACTGCAACTGTCGGAGTTGGTGGAACACTAGCATTTAATATTGTATCTGCTGGAACAAGTTACGTTAATCCAGAGATAATAATCCCTGAACCCAATTATGACAATTTACCAATAGTAGGAGTTTCACGTTTAGGTCAAGGTGCAACTACAGAAACAGGTTCAAATTTATTGATAGATGTTCAAGTAAGTTCAGCAAAAACCACTGTCGGAATAGGTTCAACTACTTTTGAAATATCAAACTTCCAAATAGCAAGACCAGGACATTCATTTAAAATTGGTGACAAATTCAAACCAGTTGGACTTATAACAGCAGCACATTTATCAAAACCAATCAATGAATTTGAACTTGAAGTGTTAGATATATTCAACGATCAATTCTCAGCATGGCAGTTTGGTGAATTAGACTTCATAGATAACATAAGAAATTTACAGAATGGTTCAAGAACAAGATTCCCATTATTCTTTAATGGACAATTATTAAGTTTTGAAAAAGATGCTTCTAACTCACAATCAGCATTGATAGATTTAGATGCAGTATTACTAATATTTGTTAATGGTGTTTTACAAAAACCTGGTCAGTCATATCAATTCCAAGGAGGAACTACATTTATCTTTAATGAAGCACCTTCAGGTGAATCCTCTCCTGGTGCAAATGATCATGATAAAGTTGATATATTCTTCTACAAAGGGCAAGATGGTGTTGATGTTGATGTTGTTGATGTTCAAGAAACGGTTAAGAGAGGTGATGAAATTAAAGTTCTCAGATCTCCTGTTGGTATTTCTACTGCACAAGAAAATGAAAGAGTTATAAAAGAATTATTGGGTGCTGATTTACTAGAAACAAATATTTACACTGGTCTTGGAGTTGAGGAGGTTATTGAAAGACCAATCAGATGGACAAAACAAAAAGTTGATTTGATTGTTAATGGTGAGATAATTGATAAATCAAGACCAATCTTAGAACCACAAGTTTACCCTACTGCAAAAATAATTGGTAATCTATCAATAACTTCTGGATCAAATTCAGGTGATAGTATATTTGTTGATAATGTAGATTCTTTCTTCTATGAAAAAGGAGATCATATCGAAGCTAAAACTCATGTTGAAGATATAACAAGTATGAAATATAACATCACTGTTAATGAGGTAGATGCACTAATAACATCAGGAACTATTAATGTTAGTGCTGCTGCAACCGCCATAGTTTCGGCAGCAGGTACGATAACTGATCTTGATATTACAGGTGCTGGTAAAGGATATACATTTGTACCATCTGTTAAAATTACACCACCAATAGGTTCAGGAACTACTACAGGAATAGGATCTACTGCATTTGCTACAGCAACACTTACAAACGGAGAAGTTTCTGGAGTGACTTTAACCGCAGTTGGTCTTGGATACACTAGAAGTAATCCACCACAAGTTATTATTGAAGAACCTATATTTAAAACTGAAAAAATAACTTCTATTGATAATGTTGAAGGATTTACTGGTATTATCACTGGTATTAAAGAAGTAACTACCAGTGGTCAACTTGGTATAAAATTCTTCTACAAGTGTGAAAGGACTGGTGATGTTGCAAACAACCTACAAGTTGGTTATCCAATAATGATTACTGGAACAACAGTAGGAACTGGTATCACATCAGTAGATACTCACAATTCCTCTATAGTTGGTGTTGGTACAGAATTTTTAGATAATGTTTACAAAGTACACTCTCGTGTAGCAAGTGGTAGTGAAAATGGTGAAATAGTATGTAATATATTAAATGGAACTACAACAGGTATACCTGGTATTGGTATGACTGGAAATTATCAATTCTCATCTCAAGCTTTAGGTGGGATTGGAACTGCTATATCATTAGGTCGATTAAGTTGGGGTAGATTATACAATGCAACTAGATCAAATGAACCAATTTCGATTGGTGTAACAGGATTGACTATCAATTCAGGATTGACCACCTTCCCAACAATTCAAAGAAAGAGTTACTCACAAGCATCTTTAAGAGGTCTGAGATCTTCAGGTGCTATCAGAGTGTTTGGACTTTGATTAAATAACCACTATAAATAAAAAGAAAAGTAAAATTTTAAGATGTCGGCAATTGTTACTGACCAATTTAGAATTCTGAACGCAAATAATTTTGTTGAATCAGTAGAGAATACAAATAATTCGTACTATGTTTTTGTAGGATTGGCAAATCCAACAGGGGCAGGAAGTTTAGTGGGTTATGGTAGATCAGGAAATTGGAACTCAAATACACCATCACCAATAGATAGTTTCACATACAGATCACATACTAGTGATACTATGATGTTTGGTAAAAAGGTTTCGTCAGCAAATATAAGAAGAATAATAAGAAGAGTTGATTGGGTATCTGGTAATAGATATGAAATTTATAGAGATGATTATAGTGCACAAAATCAAAGTCCATTAACAGCAGCAAACAGATTATACGATGCAAACTACTACGTACTTAATTCCGACTTTAAAGTTTACATTTGTATTGATAATGGATCAACAGGAACTAATCCTCTTGGAAATGTGTCCCAAGATGAACCCACATTTACAGACTTGGAACCATCAAAAGCAGGAAATAGTGGTGACGGATATGTTTGGAAGTATCTCTTCACTGTTTCGCCTAGTGATATTATTAAATTTGATTCAACTGAATTCATCACTGTCCCAAATAATTGGTCAACTAGCACAGATTCTCAAATTAGAGCAGTAAGGGAAAATGGAGACTCTAATGTCAATGAAAATCAAATAAAACATGTTTTTATTGAGAAAGCTGGTAATAATTATGCAAATGGTCTTGGACAAGAGGTTGATATTATAGGTGATGGAACTGGTGCAAAAGCAAGAGTGGATGTTGTAAACGGTTCTATAACTGATGTTACTGTTAGTGCAGGTGGTAAAGGTTATACTTATGGGTTAGTTGATTTAGGTACTTTAAATAGCAATGTTACTTCTACAAATCAAGCAAAATTAATTCCAATCATTCCACCAAGTTTAGGTCATGGTAGTGATGTATATACTGAATTAGGAACTGATAGAGTTATTGTATATGCTAGATTTGATGATTCTACAAAAGATTTTCCAATCGACACTAAATTTTCTCAGGTAGGAATTGTCAAGAATCCTACAAAAGTAGGAACTTCAGTCACTTATACTGACAATACTTACTCATCACTTCCAGCAGTAAAATTTGAAACTGTTACTGGTACACCTGAAGTTGGAGAGGAAATCAAACAAGTTTTAGCAATATCTCCTAATAATGGAAAAGTGGCTAAAGGATATATTGCCTCATATGATATTGAAACAAAAGTAATGAAATATTTTAGAGATAGATCACTACATTTTAATAGAACGACTTATGATCATACAGATTATACAGGAATATCTACAAGTGGAAGAATTTATGAATTTGAAACAGGACAGAACGCAAATAACATAGAAGGAACTAGTTCATCTTTTAATGGTGCTATCTCTGTTAACTTTTCTGGTATCACTACGAACCCGAATGGAAATAAATTAATAAATTTGGGTACTAACTTTATTTCGGGTTTATCTGATTCTGAGATAAATAAAGGGTCAGGAGAAATAGTTTACTTAGATAATAGACCCGTGATTGTTAGAAACTCTCGTCAAAAAGAAGACATTAAAATTATACTAGAATTCTAAAATGCCACAAAAGACTAACTTAAATATATCACCTTATTATGATGATTTCAATAAGGATGATAATTTCTACAAAATACTGTTCAAACCAGGATATCCTGTACAGGCAAGAGAGTTAACTGGTTTACAGTCTCTTTTACAAAATCAGGTAGAGAGTTTTGGTAAGCACATATTTAAAGAAGGTTCAATGGTCATACCTGGTGGTATTGAGTATGATCCAACTTATTTTTCTGCAAAAGTAAACTCAACACATTTAGGAATTGATGTAACTGTTTATTTAAATAATCTTATTTCCAATAATGGTGGCAAAGGAACAAGAGTAAAAGGACAAAATTCAGGAATAGTAGCGACTATAAAGAATTTTATATTACCTCCTGAAGAAGGTGTTGATGAGATAACAATTTTTATCAAATATAATCAATCAGGTACTGATGGTTTGAGCCAGGCTTTCCCTGATGGAGAAGTTTTAATTCTTGAAGATAATTTAACTTACGGTAACACAACTTTAAATATTGAGGAGACTATATTAACCCTTGTATCTGAAAATGCAACTGCAACTGGATCTGCCTTTGGAGTAAATAAAGGTGTTTATTTCATGCGTGGATTATTTGTAGATGTTCCAACATCACTTTTAATTCTTGACCCATATTCAAATCAACCATCATATAGAGTGGGTTTTGAAGTATTAGAAGAGGTAGTTAACGCAAATGACGATTCCTCTTTATACGATAACGCCAAAGGATTTACTAATTTTGCTGCTCCAGGTGCAGATCGGTTTAAAATAAGTGTTAAATTAACTAAAAAAGGATTACAAGATTATGATGACACTAATTTTGTCGAATTGTTCAGAACTAGTAATGGAGAGACTAAGAAATTACAAGATGTAAGTGTATATTCAGAATTGAAAAAATATTTTGCACAAAGAACTTATGATGAATCTGGTAACTATTCTGTAGAACCTTTCCGTGTAAATTTGCAAGATTCTTTAAATGATGAAATCGGATCTGGTGGGTTATATACAGAAAATCAAAAAACAGATAAAGGAAATGATCCTAATGATGATTTAATGTGTGTTAAATTATCACCAGGTAAAGCATATGTAAGAGGATTTGATGTTTACCTTCCTGGCACAACTGTTCTTGATGTAGAAAAACCAAGAGATACAAAAACTGTAAATTCTGCTTCAATTCCATTTAATATGGGAAGCACTATAAAGATCAACAATGTTAATGGTGCTCCTTTTATCAATATCGGTGGTAATGAAACTAATGTTGTTGAATTGAGAAATGAAAGAAAGGGTGCTTCTATTATGGTTGGAGCAGGTCTTACTATTGGAGAGGCAAGAGTATATTCATTTGGAGTTGCTGATGGTTCTTACGTTGGTGCTAATACAGAGTGGGATTTGAACTTATATGATATTCAAACATTTACTACTTTAAGAGTTACTTCTCTAACCAGTGCTACCACTTTAGTTAAAGGAACAAGAGTTAGAGGTCTTGCTAGTAATGCTACTGGTTATCTAGCATTTCAAGCAAATTCTACAGGTGTTAATGAACTAACAGTTTCACAAACAACAGGAGTTTTTGTACAAGGTGAGCAAATTTTATTTAATGAAAGTTCAACACAAGAAAAAGTTTCAGTAAAAGAAGTTATAATATACACTACTGATGATATTAAATCTGTATATCAAGATAAAATATCTGTTGGTATTGCTACTTTTAATGCCGATACCGTTTTATATGATAGAGTTTTACCAAATTTTTCACTGACAGATGAATTAAATATAGTTGGAACTGCTGCTAGTGTATCAAATAGAATTTTCTCTGGTGTTGGAATTAATACAGGATCAATAATATCATATAATAAGGGTAATTATGAGGATGTTGTTTTTAATAAAATAAATTCAATATCTACAAATGGAAAAGTTTTAACTCTTGGATCAGTTCAAAATGTTGTAGGAGTTAACACAGGTACCGTTACAGCAACTACTTCTTCATTTAGAATTAAAGTCCCTAAAGTTCAAAATCTAAGAAACTCTGGAATTTTTGCAGAACTTCCTAGAAAAGTCATATCAAATGTAAATACTTCAAATTCTAATTTAATAATAAGTAGACAAATACCAAATCAATCTATAACAATATCTAATAATATTGGTTCATTGACAATTAATTCACAAGCAGGATTAGATGTATCTGCAGGTCTTACTAGTGCTTTCTTTGAACCATTTGATTCAGAAAAATATTCTATAACTTATCATGATGGAACAATTGAGACTTTGACATCGGATCAAGTAACTATTTCTAATGGTGGTAATGATATAACTTTCAGTGGATTAAAAGAGACAGCACTTAACAAAGCAACTGTAGGTGTAACATTAAAGAAAGTTGGTGCCTCTAGTAAAACAAAAGAGTATATTAGAAGTCAAGAATTAGAGATTACTCGTACTTCTGGTGTTAAAACTTTAAATGGACTAACAGTACACAAAGGATATGGTTTAAGAGTTGAAGATAGAGAAATATCTCTGAATGTTCCAGATGTAGTTAAAGTTATAGCAGTTTATGAATCAAAAACAAGTGCAAAACCAACACTAGATAAACTTAAATTTGTGTCTGGATTGAACTTAAATTTAAATGCTATTGTGGGTGAAAAAGTTGTTGGGGAAGATAGTAGAGCTGTTGGTCAAATAGTATCTGCACCAAACTCTACTGATATTTCATTTGTTTATTTAAATTCTAACAAATTTACGATAGGTGAAGTAGTTAAATTTAAAGAGTCTAGTATAGAGTCAATTTTACAACAAACAGAGGCAGGTAATTTTGTAGATAGAACAAATAATTATACTTTGGATAAAGGTCACAAACTACAATACTGCGATTATTCTAAAATTGTAAGAAAGGCAAAATCAGCTATACCCTCAAAAAAATTACTAGTTATATTTGATAAGTATCAAGTTGCAAGTGGAAATACAGGTGATTTCTTCTCGGTAAACTCATATACAAAAGATAGATTTTCTAATGATATTCCATATATTAACAGGTTTAGAGTATCAGACTTAATTGATTTTAGACCAAGAGTTAATGAATTTACACCTGACTCAACATCTAAGTCTCCATTTTCATTTACAAGTCGTAGTTTTGAATCAACAAATCCTTTTGTAATATCTCCTAATGAAAGTGCAATATTAGGATATAGTCATTACTTAGGAAGAATTGATAAGTTAGTAATAGATCGATATAGAGAAGTTAAATTAATAAAAGGAGAATCTGCTGAAGATCCAGCACCTCCAACTGAGGTAGGAGCTTCAATGGAAATTGCTGAAATAAGTTACCCTCCATACTTATTTGATACTGTCAAAGCACCTTATATTGAGTTGAAAGATAATAAGAGATTTACCATGAGAGACATTGGTGCTCTTGAAAAAAGAATTGAAAATTTAGAAATTACAACTTCTTTGAGTATGCTTGAACTTAATACTCAATCACTTGAAGTGAGAGATGCTGATGGTCTTAACAGATTTAAGAGTGGATTTGTTGTAAATGATTTTGCAAATAGGAATTTTATAGACTTTAATAGTCAAACTGGTTCTAGATGTGATGTCGATGTAAATCGTAAAGAACTAATAAGTGCAGTTGATTTTTGGTCTTTAAATCCAGAATTAGCGTTGAATCCAAGTATAGATATTGAATCTGCTGATTTAAATTCTAATTTACAATTACTAGATTCAAATTGTAAAAAAACTGGAGATTTGATAACTTTAGATTATCAAGAGGTAGATTGGTTGACACAACCACAAGCAACTGAAGTTGAAAATGTAAACCCATTTAACGTCATTGTATTCATGGGAGGAATTATATTAGATCCTCCATCAGATAATTGGGTAAGAACACTTTATACAGAAGAAGATAGAAAAGAATCTTCGGGAGCAAAGTGGGTAGAAGTTGCTACTGATACACCAGCAGGTCCTATATTTGAGAGTCCAGGTGGAGGTCCAGATATAGATACAGGAAAATCTATACAAGACCCAGAATTTAATTCTTATAGAAGAAGAATACGAATTGTACATAAGGCAACATCACAAACTCAAGAATTTAGAAGATCATATCAGAATGTTTTACAAGGACCGAGTCAAGAATTTGATTATGTTGAGAGTGTAAAAATATCAAGTGATGTAGATCCATTCATGCGTTCTAGAAATGTATTTTTCAACGCTAATGGTTTAAGACCATTAACTAAACATTTCCATTATCTTGATAATGGAATTCCTGACATAGTACCTAAATTAGTAGAAATAAACATGTCTTCTGGTACTTTTAATGTTTTTGAGAATGCTAAAATAGAAGTAGATGGTGAGAAAATAGGTTTTATTAGATTACAGAGACCAAATCATAAATTTGGAGATTCCTCCAGACCTGATGTAGGTGCAGGTTTAGGTAGTCCTTCAGTTGTAGTTGAAGAATACACAGTTGATCCATATGATTCATCTAGACCTTCTCCATCTGATAGTTATTCGGCAACATCTAGATTATTAAACATTGATACAATATCTCTGGCTAATATGGAAAAATATTCTGGTTATGTTGTAAAGGGTGCAACTATTACAGGTGAAACTAGTGGTGCAGTTGCAACCGTAAGTAATATTGATTTGTTCAGTGACAATTGGGGTGATTTATTAGGAGCATTTTTCTTCAGAGATGCGAATTCTACACCAAAACCACCAACTTTATTTGCAACAGGTAAAAAGACATTTAGAGTTACAGCAGCACCAGAGGGCACTATACCCGTTCCTGGCAGCACCGATCATGCTAGTGATGCATCTGGTACATTTACAGGAACAGGCACAATACAGACCGCTCATACCGTTAATGTTTCTGTCAGAAATCCACCCGAACCATCAGGAACTCGTCCTGACGAAATAATTACTAGGACAAACTTAATTTACAAAGAAGGATTGGGTGGGAAATTCAAAGCTCCTCATAGAGATCCATTAGCACAATCATTTACGGTTGATGAAACAGGTGCTTTCTTAACTTCATTTGACGTATACTTTAAATCTAAGGACGAAAGAGCAAAATTATTTGTTGAATTAAGATACGTTGAATTAGGAACTCCAACACAGTATCTTGTACAGGATTATGCACAAATAGCGGTAAATCCAAATAATATTAATTTGTCTGATGATGCTTCTGTTCCAACTACTTTAAGATTTCCATCACCAATTTATCTTGAACCAGAAAAAGAATATGCATTGGTATTCTTATCTCCTGCTTCCGATAAGTATGAAATGTTCGTAGCAACAATGGGACAAAAAACTGTTGGTACAACTAATTTACCCGATGTTCAAAATGTTGTTGTTACAAAACAGTATATTGGTGGTAGTTTATTTAAATCTCAAAATGGTACAATATGGACTCCAAGTCAATATCAAGATTTAACATTCACATTACGTAAAGCGTCATTTGTAAAATCTGGAACTACAACATTCTATAATACTCCAATAGAACCAGGTAATTTAAATTGCCAAAAACTTCCATCTAATCCCATTCACCCACTACCAAGAAAACAAAAAGTTAAAATTTCAAGTGGTAGTGCTAATCAAAGTGCATTGCCTATCGGTAGAAAAGTAAGTACTGGTGCTGCTACTGATCCTGATGAATTAAGTGTAACAGGTGTCATTGAAGGAAGAGGTGCAGCGATTACTGGAAGTGAAATTGTAAGTTTTGGTTCTGGATATTCCTTGTCACCATCACTTAATAATATACCTTTAATACCTATTACTGGTAGTGGAGAAAATGCTACAGGTAACTTCACTTTAAATAGTGATGGATCGATTGCATCTGCAAGTATCAACGCAACAGGAAATAGTTATCAAATTGGTGATGTATTAACCATTGATAATTCAAATGTTAATGTAAAGAGAGGTGCTGGATTTAAAGTTGTTGTTACTACGATTAGCAGCACACTTGATACTCTATATCTAACTGATGTTCAAGGTCAAAAATTTGCTAATACTGCTAATTTAATTACTTATGGTGCAAACAATAATACAAGAGCACTTGTATCTCCAGCTACAACTGTGAACGGTGACTCAGTTCTTAGTGGTGAATTGAATACTGGATCTATATTTGAGGTTACACAGTTTAATCATGCTCATCATGGTGCAGGTAATATTATTGAAATTAATGGAGTCAAACCAGATACTCAGTTAGTTACAACAACATCACCATTAACATCAGAGAGTATAGTAGTTTCTGTTGCAAACACAACTCCATTTGCTACTTTTGGAAGTATTCCAGTAGATAGAGGAGAGGCATTAATAGGTGAAGAGATTGTTTCTTATGTTCTTGGTACAGGTCAATTGACTCTTACAAGGGGAATTCTTAATACAACTGCTACTTCTCATCCAACAGGTTCAACAATACAGACATATGAAGTATCTGGTATGCCTTTAGTGGGTATTAATACAACTCACACATTACCAACTTCGACTGCAATAAAAAATGCAAGAGGAATTGATAGTTATCACTTAGATGTAAATGTTACAGGCATTTCAACTAGAACTGATAAGATGTTATTATGTTTTGCAGATGAAAAGGCGATAGGTGGAAATACAGTTAATATATCCCAAAATCATCAGTTCAGTACAATAGTTCCTCAATTTAATGTTATCACACCTGGCAATACTTCTCGTATAACATCAACGATAAGAACTGTAACTGGCACTAGTGCAAATGGTAATGAAGTATCATTTATAGATCAAGGTTTTGAACCTTCTAGTTTGAATCAACCAGTATTCTTACCAACACCTAGATTAGTAGCATCAAAAATAAATGAAACTACAAGATTATCTGGATTACCAAAGGGTAAGTCTTTATCATTAAATTTAAGTATGGAATCTGAAGATCCAAACTTATCACCAGTTTTAGATGTTAAAAATGCTACCTTCATATTGGGTAGAAATAAAATTAATAATCCTATTGGATTTGAAAATTATGCTGATGACAATAGAACTAATCAACTTGAAAACGATCCACATGGTTCAGTATTTGTATCAGAGAGAGTTGATTTAGAGCAACCTGCAACCTCACTTAAAGTTTTAGTCGCTGCTAGTGTTCAACCTGAGTCTGACTTTAGAGTCTTTTATAGACTGTTTAGTGCGGACTCAAGCGAAGTTTCTCAAACATATAGAGCATTTCCAGGATTTAAAAATTTAGTTGATGGTGATGGTGATGGATTTGGAGATCAAATAATAGATTTAAGTAGAAATGATGGTAGACCTGATAAATTTGTCAAACCAAATTTATTTGACAGATTCTCTGAGTATCAATTCTCAGTTGATAATTTAGAGCAATTTAGTGGATTTGTAATCAAAATAGTTATGATATCCACAAACGAATCTTACCCAGTAAGATTAAAAGACTTTAGAGCACTTGCATTAGCATGATACCTGTAGAAGGACACAAAAATCTATTTCGTGATGAAAAAACAGGAGCCATATTAAATATGGATACTTCTGGATATTCTAACTATATGTCTCATAAAAGAATAAATTCTGATAAACAGGCAGAAATAGATGAGATGAAAAAGGAACTTGAGATTCTTAAATCAATGTTAAATGAGCTTGCTTCTAAGATAACGTCTTAGTAAATATAAATACTTTTTAGATCTGAATTGCTAATTTAATGGCAGATATCAAAGTCAGGGTAGGACAACAGAATGCAACAAAGGTGATTTCATCACTGGCGGGTTCTGGCACCCTCTCTCTTACAGAATTGAGCGACGTAAATGCCTCCAGTTTATCAAATGGAATGGTACTAGTATATAATGGTGTGACGAAAAAATTTGACGCAACATTGGAGTTGACTCCAGGTGCAGCACAGAACTTAGACATCAATGGGGGAAATTTTTAAATGGCTAGTATTATTAGAATCAAACGATCATCTGGTACCGCAAAACCAGCGAGTTTGAATTGGGGTGAAATGGCATATGTAACTGGTATTGGCAGTTACGGTGGAACTAATCAATATAAAGATAGAGTTTTCTTAGGAGATGATGGTACTAACGTCAATCCTGTAGGAGGACACTATTATACTTCAATGATGGAGCATACTCCAGGTAATTTGACAGGTGTAACAAATTCAAGAAATAGTGATGGTGGTATAGTTGCTGTAGTTGATAGTGATAGAAAAATAGATGAGTGGAACGTAGATAATATAACTTTAAATGGTAATTTAATTTCTACAACTGACAATGATGGTGATCTTGTAATTCATCCAAATGGAACTGGTGATATAAGAATACCTGATGATAGTAGAATTGGATTTGGTGGTGGTGCTAATGGTGATGCTACTGACCCTGATGCATTCATTAAATATGATGAAGCAGTTACAGATAGATTAGAGATTGGTGGTTCAGGAACAAGATTTAGTAATACAACAGATGCAACTACAAAAGATACTGGTAGTGTAATTTTTGAAGGTGGTATTGGAGTTGAAAAAAATGTATTTGTTGGTGGAGATTTAATTTCTGATGGTGGAAGTGCAAGATTAGGTAATATAAGAATTGCAAGTAACGTCATTTCGTCACTCGCAGGTGCAGATAATACCATATTCATTGACCCATATCCAGATGGATTAAGTAATGAAGGTGATGTTATCATCAAAGGTAACTTACAAGTTGATGGTACAACCACCACAGTTAACTCAACACAATCAACTGTAAACGATCCAATTATGACAGTTGGAGAAGTTACAAGTTCTAGAACTGTTATGGCAGCAATCGCCTCTGGTGTTTCTACTGCTATTTTAGATGATGTTACTGGAATCGCTGTAAATGATTTAGTTCAAGGTACAAACTTACCTAATAGTGGTTTAACAACTGTTACTGCAATTAATACTGGTGTAAAGATGATTACCTTTACTGGTACATCAGCAGCAGGTATCGGAACAGGAACTCAGTTTACAATCACTCATGCAACAGATACTAATACTGACCGTGGTTTAAGTTTTAAATATAATGTTGGAGTTGGTACTGCAAATACAAACGAGGGTTTCTTCGGACTTGATGATAGTTCGATTGCATCTAGTACTGTAGGAACAGGAAATCATGGAACTCATGGAGATAATAGTCGTAGATGGACTTATGTTCCTGATGCAACGATTGTTGGTAGTGTTGTTTCTGGTACAAAAGGTTTCTTAGATATTAAAGGTATCTACTATCAGTCAGGTAACTTTGCTTCAGGTGGTGTAGTTTGGTTTGATGACACAGGTTTGCAGAGGTCTACAAATGCTCCACAAACTCCAGTTACTACTTCAAAGCAAATACTAACTGCAATAACAAAAGTTACACTTAGTGGTTTAAGTGCTGGTATAACAGTGGCAATTGGTGATATTATCAAACAAGATACGACTGGTGCCTTCGGTATTGTTGAAAATGCAGTAAATGGTGGAAACGCTGTTAATTTGATTGGGGTAGAAGGAACATTTAATACATCTTCAAACTTGAGAAGAGAAGGTGTTAGTGGTGCAATAGCTAATTTGGCATCAGTTCCCTCGACAACAACAAACGTTTATGTAAATAAACCACATTGGACTTCGACCCTTGATGGAGGAACTTTCTAAATGCAGCAAAACAGTGAAGTAGATGTTAATGTGTTAGTGAACTTATATCATACAAAACTAGCTACAGCATTAAATCAAAACGTTCTTTTGGAGGCAAAACTCCAAACTCTAAAGAATGATTATGAAAAAGAAAAAAATGAACTTTTAGAGCAAATTGCAAATCTAACGGATAGTCATGGCGAAACCAGAAAGTAGAGGACAACTAATAAATTTCGGTTTACGTAAACTGGGTTATCCTGTTTTGGAAATTAACCTTGATACAGATCAAATTCATGATGCTCTAGACGATACAATTCAATTGTATAACGAACGTCATTATAATGGTATTGAGAGAATGTATTTAAAATACAAAATAACTCAAGACGATATTGATAGAGGTTCTGCAAAAGATACAAATGGAGTTGGAATTGTAACCACAACAGGTATATCAACTTCAAATGTTACCGTTACTAATAATTTTTATGAAACTTCTAATTTCTTATCCATGCCTGATCATGTGATAGGAGTAAATAAAATATTTAAATTTGATACAAGTTCCATTTCAGGTGGAATGTTTAGTATTAAATATCAGTTATTTTTAAATGACTTATATTATTTTAATTCAGTCGAGTTATTGCAATACGCAATGACAAAAACTTATCTTGAAGATATAGATTTTTTACTTACAACTGATAAACAAATAAGATTTAATCAGAGACAAGATAGATTATACTTAGATATAGATTGGGGAGCACAAACAGTAGATACGTTCATAGTAATTGACTGTCTCCGTGCGTTAGATCCAGAAGAATACAGACAAGTTTATAATGATCCATTTGTAAAACTATATTTTGTTGCATTATTAAAAAAACAGTGGGGAATGAATCTAATTAAATTTAGAGGAACAAAATTACCAGGTGGTATCGAACTAAATGGTAGAGAAATTTATGATGATGGTGTTAGAGAGATAGAAGCTATAGAACAGAGAATGGCAAAAGATTATGAACTTCCTCCTCTTGATTTTATAGGGTAATGAATAATGGCATTAAATCCATACTTTCTACAAGGTTCTAGAGGTGAGCAGAGATTAGTCCAAAGTCTAATTAATGAACATCTAAAAATTTATGGTGTTGAAGTAACGTTCATTCCTAGAAAATTTGTTGATCGTGCATCAATTATAGAAGAAGTTACTGCCTCTAAATTTGATGATAATTTTGCAATTGAAGCATACGTAGATACTTATGAGGGTTATCAAGGTGCTGGAGACGTATTAACTAAATTTGGAATGAGTTTGAGAGATGAAGTAACTCTTACAATATCAAAAGAAAGATTTGAAGAATTTATATCACCTTTTATGAACTCTGATGATGATATTGAATTGGCATCCAGACCAAGGGAAGGAGATTTAGTATACTTTCCACTAGGACAAAGATTATTTGAAATAAAATTTGTAGAACATGAAGATCCTTTTTATCAGTTAGGAAGCACATATGTCTACAAATTAAAATGTGAATTATTTGAATACGAAGATGAGATTATTGATACTTCTATAGATGCAATCGATACTCAAGTTGATGATGTTGGATATATTACAACTTTACAACTAACTGGTGTAGGTAGAACTGCCACAGCAAACGCTTTTATTAACTCTGGTTACATTCAAAAAATATTTTTAAATAATGATGGATTTAATTATAGTAGTACACCCATAGTTTCTATTAGCACATCTCCAAATGGAAATGTACTTGCAAATGCTACTGCTGTCGCTATTACAACTGTAAGAGCTGGAAGTCAATCTGTTGAAAAAATATTATTAACTAACGCTGGTTTTGGATATACTGAAACTCCAACCATTACAATCACAGGTGGAGGTGGATCTGGTGCTGCTGCTACATGTTTACTTGAAAAGACCTTTAATGGTGTCGTTAGGTTTGTTATGACTGATAATGGTATTGGTTTTGGTACTGCTCCTATAGTCACTATTGCTCAACCTGGTTCAGGCACGACAGCCGTGGGTATTGCATCTATAGGTAATGTGGGTGACTTTAGACAAGTAAATTCAATATTCATTGAAAATGCTGGTAGAGGATACAGTTCTGTTCCAACAGTTACGATTGCTAATCCAGAGACCATGAGTGGTATTGGAACATATCATTTTAATGAAGTTATTCAGGGTATGCGTTCGGGTACACAGGCAAGAGTTAAAAGTTGGGATTATGATACCAAAATACTACAAATTAGTAATGTTGGAATTGGCACTACTACAACGGGATTCTTTGCAGGTGAAGATGTTAAAGGACTATCATCTGGTGCCTTATACAGTGTTACATCATATAACAAGGATGATACTACCGATAAATATAATGAAGGAGATATATTTGAGTCAGAAGCAGACTTATTAATAGACTTTTCCGAATCAAATCCATTTGGGAGTTTTTAACTATGACTAAACCTTTTAAATCATCAGATAAAATACCATATGATCCTTGGTTTGATTATAATCTTCCAACAGCAATTACCGATACTTTGCAATGTTGGATAGCAACAGAAAACACAGCAAAATGGACTACTGAAGTTGATGATACTATACATTCTAAAATGTATGATTTAGCAACGGATAGTGGTTTAATATTAGGTGGATCGGAGTTATTAGCGTAGAAAAATGTTAGGAAATTATTTTTATCACGAAATTGTAAGAAAAACGGTTATTGCATTTGGCACACTGTTTAATGATATTCATGTACGTCATGATGACGGTGCGGGTAATATAATATCAGAAATTAAAGTGCCTGTAGCATATGGTCCTAGACAAAAGTTTTTAGCAAGAGTTACACAGCAAGCAGAATTAAATAAAGCTACTCAAATTACATTACCTAGAATGTCATTTGAAATTACAAATATATCTTACGACTCTACAAGAAAAGCAGGTATTACACAAACATTTAAATCACAAGACGTTAATAATAATAAGATGAAAAAGGTATTCATGCCTGTTCCATATAATCTTGGATTTGATTTAAATATTCTTGTAAAATTACAAGATGATGGATTACAAATATTAGAACAGATATTACCATTTTTTCAACCAAGTTTTAATATATCAATTGATTTAGTCAAGTCTATTGGAGAAAAGAGAGATATTCCAATGGTGCTACAAAATATATCACAACAAGATGACTATGAAGGAGATTTTGCAACAAGAAGAGCACTGATATACACTTTATCATTTACTGCAAAAACATTTTTCTTCAATCATATTGCAGATACTCCAGAAGGACTTATCAAAAAAGTTCAGTTGGATTACTATTCAGATACAAATACAAGAACCGCATCAAGAGTACAAAGATATACTGTTTTACCTAAAGCAAAGAAAGATTATAACGAAGATGAAGTTATAGATACTCAAGACGACTTACTTATTGAACCTGGTGATGATTTTGGATTTACAGAAACAAGTTCTTTCTTTGGTGATGCCAAAGAATTTAGTCCTACAAGGAAGGTAGACATCTAATGACAAAAGGTTACGATTCTTTAAATGATACTTTTAACACTGATGGTAGTGTTGAAGTTGACGCTATTGTAAAAGCAGATGAAGTAACCAAAGTAGATGAAGTTAAAAAAGATTATGATTATACAAGAGGTAATTTATATTCACTCATAGAAAAAGGACAAGAGGCAATAAATGGAATAATGGAAGTTGCAGGAGAAACTGCAAGTCCAAGAGCATATGAAGTTGCAGGTCAGTTAATAAAATCAGTTGCAGATACTACAGATAAGTTAGCAGATTTACATAAAAAAGTAAAAGATATTGAAGCAGATAATCCAAAAACTCAAAATACAGTTACTAACAATGCATTGTTTGTAGGTTCTACAAGTGAACTATCAAAGATGTTAAAAGACGGAATGCTAAATAATAATAGCTCTGAATAGTCTGTATAATGGGAAAGACTTCCTGTAAAAAGGGACAATACTATTGTAACACTGATAAAAAGTGTAA